>Ga0154764_1009_pt3 | contig 57222 bp, 43 predicted proteins | sample Rifle2008BG16ft_FD_105772 | JGI IMG/M metagenome (GOLD analysis project Ga0154764, IMG submission 105772) | candidate division Zixibacteria bacterium RBG_16_53_22
GACGACTCCAATCCATCCACCCTCTATTATGCCTGCGGTGGTTATTTCGGCAAGGGCCAGTCGGTCTGCCCGCGCAGGCTTATCCCCAAAGATGAGTTGGAGCAGTATGTCATGGACACGATAGGCGCCATGATCTCCGAGTACTTCACGGGGGATAACCTTACCATGCTGAGGAAGCTGGTCGAAGAGGAGGTCAATTCATTAATTCCGAATTCGGGCAATGAAATCGATCAGGTGGAATCGAGGCTGGCCGCGATAGATAAGATAATAAACAACCTCATTGACAATATGACCTCGGTTAACCGCGAGTTTGTCGATAAGCGAATCATTGAGCTCAAGAGTGAGAAGGCGGAGCTTGAGGGAAGGCTGAGAGCCTTGCAGGCCGAAGGCAAGAAGAGAATCGAAGCCGGGGCCATCATAGAGGAAGCCATGGCGATGGCCGCCAATTATAGGCGTGTGTTCGATGAGGGCACCGTCGAGGAAAAACGCTTCTTCTTGAGGGCCTTCCTTACCGACATAAGGCTCGATCCCGAGAATGGCGAGGGCGAGGCCAGGTTCGTCCTGCTTCCCGGCATGCAAAAGCTGGTCCCACAGCCTTCGTCATCGCGATTATCAGGGGCAAATTCAAAAAATGAAGACCCGTCCAAGGAGGACAGGTCTTCACGGTCATTCATAGCGCTACGGGGAATCGAACCCCGGTTTGGTGGCTGAGAACCACCCGTCCTAAACCCCTAGACGATAGCGCCACGTGAGGCTTAAAATATTTAAAAGAACGCTCAAGTCAACAGAATCTTTGCGGGCGGATCGGACCGCCGCGATAATATTACTATCTTAAAGCGCCGGCGGTTCCGACGGCAATCAGGTCCTTCGTTTTTGAGGAAAACGGCCCCCGCTTATAGTCGCCGTAAAATTCAACTCTGGTGAAACCGGCTTCTCTTAAATTTTTATTAAGCTCAGCGCGGGTCCAGGGCTTAAGTGTGACGGTCGAGACGGAGACTACCGGAGGAACCCTGGAGCCATCGGCGATTGTGACAACGAAATCGATCAGGCTCTTGCGGTAACGATATTGCTTGAACCGCGCCATATCACCGTCGATATCAACGGCGAAAGTTATGGGGCGGTCCCGCAGAATACGGTCGTAATTGAGCTGCTGGAAGATGAGGGTTCCGCCATCGGGTTTAAGATGGCGCCGGCAGTTAGACAGCAGCCGTCGTAGCTGCGCCTCAGTCGCAAAATGGGGTATGGTGTTGCCGAGGCAAAGGAGAAGATCGAATCGGCGTTTGAGGTTGATATTTGAAATATCGGCCTGGACGATGCGAAGCCTGGCCTGTTGTTCTCTGGCTTTGCGGCGGGCGGCCCGGAGCATTCCGGGAGAGTAATCCACACCCACGACCTCGAATCCCCCGAGGGCCAGGCCGACCGCGACGGTACCGGTGCCGCAGGCGAATTCGACGATACTCCTCGGGCCGAATGAGCGAATCAGCTCGAGCAAGCCATCGGGTAAAGCAGTCTGACGTTTCACAAAGCGATCGTAGCTTCCCGCAAAGGCGCCCTTGATTTTTCCCATGTTAAGACTCCAATTTGAAACCGGGGGGATATTAAGACGGTTTGTCAAGTCGGTCAAGGCAAAAAGACCGGGTGTGCCCGGAATGCCTTTTTGATTGACACAAATGCATTTTTTCCATATCTCACATAGTCCTTGAAATTTTACCCTTGATGGAGGCCGAGACCGATGAAAGACCGAATTCCCCTGATATTGACCGCCATTCTGATGATCCACTTGCCAGCGTCGGCATTGCCGCGGTTCGGGGCGCAGTACGAGCAGAAATGCAATCTCTGCCATGTCAGCCCCTCGGGCGGCGGCATGAGAAACGCCTACGGCTCGCAGTATTTCGCCCAGACAGAGCTGGCCGCGCACAAGCTGCCGATGGAGGAAATCAGCAAATTCCAGCCGAATGTCTCCGACAATATCCTGATTGGCATGGATGGCAGAACGCTTTATATCCACGATGAAAGCCTGGAACAGTCGAGCTTCTTTCAGATGGAGGGCAATTTCTATCTCGACGCCCAGGTTACGCCAAAATTCAATGTCTCGGTATTCAAGGGCTTATATTCCGGATTCGAGATATTCGGGACCGGATATTACCTGCCGCTCCACGGCTATATCAGGGCCGGCAAGTTTCAGCCGTCATACGGCTGGCGTTTCGAGGATCACACCTCGTTTGTGCGCGAGAAGATGCTCTGGCCCCCGAACTCATACGACACCGGAATGGAAATCGGTTTTTATCCTCAGGGAATATCGGCCAATATCGGCATGTTCAACGGCACCGGCGGACAGCTTGATAATGACCGTGGCAAGGCTGTCGCGGCTCGCCTCGAATACCGTCTGAAAATCGTCGGTCTGGGATTGGGCCTGGCAGGATCATTCTGGCAAAACGATCGAACAAGCGGCCGAATCGATATGTATGGGCCGGCCTATTACTTAAAGGCCTGGCAGGGCAAACTTATCTATCTTGGCGAGCTCGATTGGCTCGATGACAAGGGCAGCAATACCAAGTTGTTTGCCACGACCCAAAGCCTGGCGTTCAGGCTGACACAGGGCATTTGGATCGAGGGGAAGTATGATTTCCACGATCCCGATGTCGATCTGAAAAGCGGGGCCACCAGCCGCTACTCGCTGAGCATCGATTATTTTCCAATCGGATTCCTGGAGCTGGAACCGTCGCTGAGATTTTACAATGACGACGTAATAAATGACGACTACGTGATATTTATTCAGCAATTCCACTTTTTCTTTTAAGAGGAAAATATGTCAATCAGGAATATCGGAATCGCGTTGGTGATCTGCCTGGTCATTATGGCCGGCATGCGATGCGCGGATATGGGCGACGAGATCACGCAGAGTGTCAACCACGCACCGGTGATCACCTCGGCCGGGAGCGTGACGACCACGGTCGGTCAGAGGCTTCTGTATCGCGCCGCGGCGAACGATCCGGACGGGACAGCGCCGACAATATGGTTATTCAATAGCCCATCATGGCTATCGGTTTCGGCTGATTCAATTTTCGGCGTGACACCGGCCGGGGCGGTAGACACATCGTTCATGGTGGTGGCCAGCGATGGTTCGCTCGATGATACCCTTATGGTGGATATCACGGTCGGCACAGTCAACCGCGCGCCGCAAGTGACCTCACCCGATACGGCCTCGGTTGTGCAACTGGGGCAGTTCATTTATCAAGCGACCGCTATCGACCCGGACGGCACGACGCCGACCATTTCATTTAACAATTTCGCGTCATGGTTGACACCCGACGCCGATTCGATCTTTGGTCAGGCGCCATCCGACGCGGTCGATACATCATTCCAGGTTATCGCAACCGATGGCATTCTTTCAGATACGCTGTTGGTTTCGGTATCGATATTACCGGCGGTCTCTTACTCGGCACAGATTCAGCCGGTGTTCACAACCAACTGCGCTGTCTCCGGCTGCCACATGGGGCCGGCGCCTGCGGGTGGTCTTCGCTTGATGAGTTACAACCATCTAATTGCAGGGGGCAATTCCGGCGATGCGATTGTGCCATTTGAACCCGACAGCAGCCGTTTGGTCAAGAGAATCGAGGGCACAATTTCGCCCCGTATGCCTGCCAATGGACCGCCGTATCTGCCGGATTCGACCATCCAACTCATCCGCACCTGGATTGCCCAGGGGGCGATGGATAATTGAGAGGCCGTTTTAGAACCAGGATGTCGTCCCAATCGACTCCATCCGGACATATATTATACCAATTCGGGCGAGCAGAAAAGCGCCTCAGGACGTAAAGACTCGACTCTGACGAGATGTCGTCCCGGTTAGGCCGGGACTTCCATCCTAAGGCATAAGTGATTATAACTTCACTCGCCCAGAAGCATTGAGCACCCGAAGCGCATTCAGGGTCAGCATCTTGTTGGGTTTGCCGCGCCACCAATCGACAGGGTCCATGTAGAGGCCCCTGGCATTCGGCAATTTCCAGTAATAGCCGTCGGCTTTCCAGCGGCCATCGGGGAGTTGTTTCTGCTCGACGATGTCGAGCGCCGCGCGGGCGCGGATGTCGTTGAGGACTTTCGGAAGCATCGAAAGCACGCGCAAGCCCTGCAAAATGTCGTAATGCCAGTAGTGGGGCCAGTGAAGCATAAGCCACTTGGGGTTGATAGTCTCCCCCGTTGTCTCGGAGCGAAAAAGGCGATGGCGCAGGACAAACTCGGCGGTCCGCTTGGCGGCGGCCAGGGATGCCCTGTGACCGGTGGCGCGATGATATTCGATCAGACCCCACATTGGGATTACGCTTTCATGGAACGATGAGTGACAGGCGTCCTTTTCCTTGTCGCAGTTCCAGCCGCCGTCGGGCCACTGCCACGCAATGAGCGATTCGGCCAGGTACCTGACACGGGGGTCATCCGCCATTCCCAGGCGCGAGCAGACGGCCAGGGCGTTCCCCTCCTGAGAGGCGCACCGGCGAGTAAGGCTATCAATGACGCGGATGCTCTTTTTGTGAGCGGGGCCGGTCAGCCAATCCAAAACCGTATTGGCGGCTTTGATTGCTCGCCTGTTACTCTCGGGAAGCGCCAATTCTACAAGCGAAACCAGGCGCCAATGGGCGCCCCTCCACTTGGTGTACGGGTGGCAGCCGAAACCGCCATCGGGCTTCTGGCCGGAGAGGAGAGCCGAAACGCGAGCCGACCGGGCAATCTTGCTTTTAGCTTTCATGACGACGGGTGAGTCGTCGGGTTGGCCAAGCAGGTCGGTCAATGCCAGGTATTTGATTGAGGGGTCATTGTCCTCGAGAAGCCAATCTATAACCCCGTTATCGACTTTCATCAGTTGCTCCATTTGTCGGCCAAATCCCGATTCGAAACCTGCGTCGAGAGAATATATGTAGATACCTTACGATAGTTCAACTATAAAAAATCGGTGGCATCGCCCAATAAGGAACATAAAGAGCGTCATATCGTAGGATACTCACGCAATTTAGGTAATTGACGCCTGCGGTTAGGTCGATTATATTGAGGGGAACAATGTTCTTTGAAAATTCATGGGGGCGACAGGTCTCGACGGGATGGCTGAGGTCAAACCTGCGCGCCGAGGTCCCCGGTTTGCCTCGTTAATCAATCGGGAACACTGTAAGTGCCAACGATTACTCGTTTGCATTAGCCGCCTAAGACACTGGTGGCTCGTTCTACCCGGATTTGCTTATCGGTTCGGGATAGGGCGTCGACTCAGATAAGATAGCGTCACGTCACGTCCTCGGGCGGGACGCGAAATAACAGAGGGCTGGGCCGCTGGGAAGCCTGACAGCCGGCGATTCATCGGCCGAGATCAAAAGACTGCCTATGCGCGTAGACGGTTTTTCGGACGCGTCTTCGGACGGGGGTTCGATTCCCCCCGCCTCCAGTAAAATCATGGACGGGGCACGCCTGAGGCGTGTAAACCCGCCAAAAAAACGGCGGGCAGGGCTGCGTCCCTAAGGGGCTCGTCCGCCTCTGGCGGATTCGATCTCGCCGTAGGCGAGCAAGTCCCCCCGCTTCCGCCAAGTTATTGGAAATGGTTAATGTCTATGTCTTACATGGTGCCAACGGGAAACGGTATGTCGGCATTGCGAATGATCTGAATCGTCGTATGAGCGAACATCGCTCCGGCCACACCAAAGGCAGTCAAATCATAGGCGATTTCGTTCTTCTTCATTCCGAGGAATATGACAATTACACTTCCGCGAGAGAACGCGAGATATATTTTAAATCCGGCGTCGGCCGAAAATGGCTAAACGCTAAATATCCTCGGACGGGGCCCGCCAGAAAATACGGCGGGTGAACCCGCCTGAAGCGGGAAATCTCATAATTGTCGCCGAGCCAAGCCGGGGTGCGGCGACATCAATGCGGCGGATGAAATGATATTGCCCAATCTACTCGATATATGATTTCGATTGTTATCTATTGCATATCAGGTGGGAATGGACCGTAAATTTGTGCTTGACATCGATAATCCGTGTTTATATACTCTCGCCGGGCATAGAATCTGCATCTTGGAAGTTATTTTGGCATTTTATACCTAAAGCCTTTTTGTCAAATGGCTTTTGAAATTGGTATAATTTTCCCTCCGCCAGATCGTCAATTTTAGAGAGGTCTTGTGGCTCCGGGCAGAATTTGCAGAAATTTCCAGCGAACGAGAGTTAATCCATTAAAAGATATATTGTTACTCTAATGTGTGAAATAATTCACATCATTATCAATATTTGACATGATGATTTCATTTTTCATCGCAGGGAAAGGTACGCCAAAGCTCGTGATATAATTCACAATTATTACTAATAACAGCGATTCCGGCAAGACATGGTCTAATTGCAGGCAAAGCATAACCTGTCTGCCAGCCTAAAGAAGGAGCATGCCTATGAATGTGGGGCAACGCTGGAAAAACATCAGGTACGAGGCCGAGGTCGATCCCAAGTTTGTCGAGGAAATCGCCTCGATCCCGGCCGGTCAAAGACTCTTTGACTGCATTCAATGTGGTACTTGTAGCGGCACCTGTCCGGTGAGCCACTACATGGACCAGACGCCGCGCAAGATTATCGCCATGATCAGAGCGGGATTTAGACGGGAGGTCCTGGCCAGTGTTACCACCTGGCTTTGCGCCTCCTGCTACTCCTGCTCCGTCGAGTGTCCCCAGGAAATCAAGATCACCGACATCATGTATGCTCTCAAACGACTCGCCATCCAGGAAGGGGTATATCCCCGGCGATTCCCGATTTCGGTTCTGGCCAGGGAGTTTTACAGGTTTGTCCTTAAGACCGGACGAAACAACGAAGCGCGGCTCACCATGAGACTTTTCTTGAAAACAAATCTCTTCAGGCTTTTCGGGCAGACACTCCTGGGATTAAAACTGTGGAGGCAGGGAAGAATGCGTCTTAGAGTCGACCGAATCAAAAGCAAGCGTGAGCTGCGAAAAATCATCAAGGTGCTGGATGAGCAGTTGGCTCGAAAGAAATTCAAGGCAAAGGCCATTTCAGCCGGGGAGGCAGTATGAGCTACCTTTACTATCCCGGATGCTCTTTGAAGGGTCTGGGCAGAGCCTACGAAGAATCGCTCCTTGCGGTTTTCAGCGCGCTCAGCATCGATCTGAAGGAACTTCCCGATTGGAACTGCTGCGGCGCGACGGCCTATATGTCTATCGACGAGACGAGGGCTTTTGCTCTTTCCACCCGAAATCTGGCCCTGGCGGAGAAATGTCGCGTGGGGGAAGAGATGGTACATCTTATTACCCCCTGCAGCGGATGCTACCTGGTCTTGACCAAGGCACAGCACTATACGGAGGAGTATGAAGACCTTCATAAAGATATAGAAATCGCCATGAACTCGGTCGACCTGAAATATAACGGTAAGGTGCGGGTCAGGCATCCCCTGGATGTGCTGATAAACGATATCGGCATAGAATATATATCTTCTCAGGTCAGCAGGCCGCTCAAAGGCATAAAGGTGGCTTGTTATTACGGGTGTCAGATTGTCAGGCCGTTTTCATCGTTTGATGATCAACATCAACCCACCTCCATGGAAAGGCTCATGAAAACGCTGGGAGCCGAGGTCATAGAGTGGCCGCTTAAGACACGCTGTTGCGGTGGGTCGCTGGCGGGGACTGTAGAGGACGTTGGCTTAAGGCTCAGTTACATCTTACTTAAGGAGGCCCAGAAGCGCCATGTCGATGTCATTGCGACGGTCTGCCCTCTCTGCCAGTTCAACCTTGAATGTTACCAGCCGCGGATCGGACGAAAGTTCCGTGACAAGATTGATATGCCAGTAATGTATTTCACACAGCTTATGGGTATGGCGTTGGGCCTTGGAAAAAAGGAACTGGGTATGCAGCGTCTGACAGTGCCTTTCCCGCAAAGAGCGGCCCTCGAGAAGATGGGAGGTCATCATGTCGGCAGGTAACATGAATCTCAACGGCCGGCCGAGAGTCGGCGTCTACATATGCCATTGTGGGATCAATATCGCCGGCAAGATTGAGATTGCCGAGCTGGTGAAATTTGCAGAGAAGCTCCCCGATGTCACCGTGGTGCGCGACTACAAATTCATGTGTTCGGATCCGGGACAGAACATAATTCAGGCCGATATCCGCAACGGGCTTGTGAATCGGGTCGTGGTGGCATCGTGCTCCCCTCTGATGCACGAGTCGACGTTTCGACGCGTTTCCTCCGATGCGGGAGTGAATCAATTTCTCACGCAGATGGCCAATATCAGAGAGCATGTGAGCTGGGTGACGGCTGATTCGCAGGATGCCACCGCCAAGGCCAAGGCGCTTATTGGGGCCGCCGTGCACAGGGTAGTGTTGCACAAACCCCTGGAAAAGAAGACGGTGCCGGTCCATCCTGATGTCCTGGTAGTCGGCGGCGGCATAGCCGGCATCCACGCCGCGCTGACATTGGCTGAATCGGGGAAAAAGGTTTATCTCGTGGAACGGGAGCCGAGTATCGGCGGCCACATGGCTCAATTCGACAAGACGTTTCCCACGCTCGATTGCGCGGCATGCATCCTCACACCCAAAATGACGCAGGTTCGCCTTCATCCCAATATTGAATTGTTGAGCTATTCGGAGGTGGACTCAGTCGATGGGTACATAGGGAATTTCGATGTCAAGGTGCGCCGCAAGGCCCGATTTGTGAACGAAGACAAGTGCACAGGGTGTGGAGAGTGCACGGTAAATTGTCCAGTGCATAACAGAATAGCTCCTCCAGAGCATCCTGAAGTTGAACCGCACCTCGACCATGAAGTCAAGAGTTGGCTGACGAATCTCTTAGAACAATATAAGGGGCGGGCCAGAGAAGCATTGTTGCCTCTAATGATTGAGGTCAATCGGCAATATCGCTACTTACCGCGAGACATAATTCATTATATGGCTTGGCGGCTGGACATTCCGCTGTCGGACGTTGCACTCCAGGTGGCTACCTTCTACAACGTCTTCAGCCTGAAACCTCGCGGCCTCCATACCATTAGAATCTGTATGGGGACAGCCTGCTTCGTGAAAGGTTCTGGAAGGCTCTTGGAAAGGCTGGAACGCGAACTTGGCATCAAAACCGGCGAAACAACCAGCAACTTGAATTTCACTCTCGAAGCTGTACGGTGTATCGGGTGTTGTGCCCTTGCACCTGCGATTCGCATCGATGGTGACACATACGCCCATGTCCGTCAAGACCGCATTCCTCGCCTTCTAAGAAAATATACGGTGGAAGGGGGTGTAAAGGTATGAAGATAACGACCATGCAAGGCTTGGAAGACGCGCGGGCTCAGGGGGAACGTAGTCTTTACCCGGCAAGAACAAAAATCACTGTGGGAATGGCCACCTGTGGAATCGCCTCCGGAGCGGGGGCGGTTTATGCAGCGCTGATTGAGGAGGTTAAGAACAAGAGGTTGGATGCCACTGTCACGCGGGCAGGCTGCATCGGTTACTGCCAGCAGGAACCGTTGGTGGATGTTCTGCAGCCGGGTTTGCCAAGGATCACGTTCGGGCAGATGACACCGAAGAAGGCCCGAGAACTGGTCGTCAGACTTTCGGAAAAGAAGGGGCTGCCGTTTGAGGATGCGATCTATCGTACCGACGAAGACAAGATTCTCATTACCGGGCAAGAAGTTCGCCTGGCTGCGGAACGAGCCGCTAATGGGTACCGGAAGGTGACCTTAATCCGTGAGCACCCCTACTTCAAGAAGCAAAAGCGGATCATTCTTCGGAATTGCGGCCTCATTGACCCTGAAAGTATCGAGGAGTATATCGCCTGCGGAGGGTACCGCGCGCTCTGGAAAGCACTCAAGGAGATGACTCCAATTCGAATCAACGAGGAAATCAAGAAGGCAGGCTTGAGGGGTCGGGGCGGCGCGGGCTTCCTCACGGGGAAGAAATGGGAACTCTGCCGCCTTGAGCCCGGAGAGCCGAAATACGTGATCTGCAACGCCGACGAGGGTGACCCTGGAGCATTCATGGATCGGAGTGTTTTGGAAAGCGATCCCTTCAGCGTTCTTGAAGGAATGGTAATCGGAGCCTTCTCAATCGGTTCACACCAAGGATACATATACGTTCGAGCGGAATACCCCCTGGCGATTGAGAGATTACGAGCTGCTATCGATCAAGCCGAAGAGTACGGCACGTTGGGGAAGAATATCCTTGGCAGCAGCTTCACCTTCAATGTGCGCGTTGTCGAAGGAGCCGGGGCTTTCGTCTGCGGAGAGGAAACGGGCTTGATCGCCTCCATTGAAGGTAGCCTTGGTGAACCGCGTCAAAGACCGCCATATCCCGCCCAAAAGGGACTGTGGGGTTGCCCGACAAACATTAACAATGTCAAAACTTGGGCCTCAGTAGCACCGATAATTTTCCGTGGCGGCTCCTGGTTCGTAGCGACCGGGACAGAGGGCAACCCGGGCACCACAGTCTTTTCTCTGGTCGGCAAAGTCAGGAACAATGGTCTGGCCGAGGTTCCTCTGGGAATAAGACTGCGCGAGATGATCTTTGACATCGGCGGGGGCATTCAAGATGACAGAGCATTCAAAGCGGTCCAGACAGGAGGACCATCTGGTGGCTGTCTACCGGCGTCCCTTATTGACCTGCCGGTGGATTATGAGCGGTTGGCGGATGCCGGCTCGATGATGGGGTCGGGGGGCATGATTGTTATGGACGAAGACACCTGCATGGTGGATATCGCCAGATATTTCCTGGAGTTCACTAGCGATGAATCCTGTGGAAAGTGCACCCCTTGCCGTGAAGGAACCAAACGGATGCTTCAGATTCTGACCAGAATTACCAGGGGGAAGGGTCGACCTGGGGACGCCGAGTATTTGCAGAATCTGGCGGAAGTAATCAAGGAAACTTCGCTGTGTGGTCTTGGAGGAACGGCTCCTAATCCGGTGTTGAGCACCTTGCGTTACTTCCACGATGAATACGAAGCTCATATTGTCGATAAGCGATGTCCGGGGCGAGTCTGCAAGGAATTAATTAGTTATTCTATAGACCCAGAGAAATGCCCCGGCTGCTTGGCTTGCTTAAAACAGTGTCCGACGGAGGCGATTATTGGCGAGGCCAAAGTCGCTCATCGCATTATTGGAAACAAATGCATCAAGTGCGGTGCTTGTCTTGATGTTTGCAACTATAACGCCGTCATTGTGGAATGAGGGAGAACGATGGTTAAGCTTTTTATTGATGACCAACAAGTGGAGGCTGAAGAAGGGCAAACGATTCTGGAGGTGGCTCGTAAATTCCATATTCACATCCCGACCCTCTGTTTCTATAGAGCTATATCCCCGTACGGAGGCTGTCGAGTCTGTCTGGTGGAGATCGCTGATGACCGAGGTTCCCGTCTTGTTACTTCCTGTTCCTATCCGGTGGCCGAAGGAATGTACGTCAGGACGATCTCTGAGCGTGTCCTGAATGCCCGCAAGGTGATCGTTGATCTTCTCCTGGCGCGCTGTCCGGAAGTCAAGAAAATTCAAGAATTGGCCGCCGAACTCGACCTCGGACCTCCAGACCCTGAATTCAGAGAAGACCACGATTGCATTTTGTGTGGACTGTGCACACGGGTCTGTGTGGAGTTGATGGGTGTGGGTGCCATTGGGTTTCATGGTCGAGGAGCGAAGCGCAAGGTGACCACCCCATATGAAGAAATATCAGACATCTGCATAAGATGCGGGGCTTGTGCTTTCGTTTGCCCCACGGGGGCCAGGGTGCTGGAACTCGAACACATCACAGGGAGAAAACCGGTGCCTCTTCTATCAGAGTTCGACGAAGGCTTGAGATCGCGACCGAGCATCTATATTCCCTTTCCGCAAGCGGTTCCGAACAAACCGGTCATAGACAAAGATAACTGCGTCCGCCTGCAGATGGGAAAATGCGGAGCCTGCCAATTCTTTTGTGAAGCCGAAGCTATCAATTACGACATGAAGGATGAATTTCGCGACCTCAAAGTTGGGGCGATAATCCTCTCGACCGGATTTAAGGGTTTCGATGCCAGTCGAATCTTCCGTCTTGGATATAAGCGATATCCCAACGTCTATACGAGCCTTCAAATCGAACGGATGGTCAATTCATCGGGGCCGACCGGCGGAGAAATCAAGCTGCGCGATGGTCGCCAGCCGAAAAGCGTGGGAATCGTCCATTGCGTGGGCAGCCGCGACGATAAAACTAATGCTTACTGCTCTCGTGTCTGCTGCATGTATTCACTGAAGCTGGCTCATCTCATAAAGGAACGCACCGGCGCAGAAATCTACAATTTCTACATCGATATGCGAACACCGGGTAAGGGGTATGAAAAATTCTACGAGAAGCTGATGCGTGAAAATGTGCATTTTATTCGCGGCAATGTCGCCGAGGTCACCGATTGGGCGATGACAGCAGAGGAGGAGGGCAGGCTGGTCATACGCGCCGAGGATACTCTTCTGGGTGTCGTCAGGCGCATACCGGTCGACATGGTCGTGCTTTCCATCGGCATGGAGCCCCAGAGCGATTCCGAAGGCGTAAGACGGAAATTCAATGTCAGCTGCAGCGACGAAGGCTGGTTTCTTGAAAGGCATCCCAAACTGGCTCCCGTCTCAACATTCACCGACGGAATCTTTATCGCCGGAACGTGCCAGGGGCCAAAGGATATTCCCGATACTGTCGCCCAGGCTGGAGCTGCAGCCGCTGAGGTTATGGCCCTTATCGATAAGGGTCATGTGGATCTCGAACCCAACAGCGCATATATCACGGATGAGCTCTGTTCGGGATGCAAGACATGCATTCCACTTTGTCCCTTCAAGGCATTAAGCTTCAATGCCGAGAAGGGCATTTCCGCCATTAACGAGGCTCTTTGCAAGGGATGCGGAACCTGCGTGGCATCTTGTCCGTCGGGGGCATTGCAGCAGAACCTATTCAACGATGAACAGATTTATGAGGAGATCAAGGGAGTGTTAAGCTATGTCTGAAAACGTGTTACAAGCCAAGCCCTATGAGCCCCGTGTGGTCGCCTTCTTCTGTAATTGGTGCACATATACTGCCGCCGACCTCGCAGGCACGTCGAGGATTACATATAGTCCCAATGCCAGAATTGTCAGGCTGATGTGCTCCGGCCGCCTGGATCCGCAGTTTGTACTTGCCGCATTTCGCATGGGCGCCGATGGTGTTCTAATTGGGGGATGCCACCCGGGGGATTGTCATTACCAGGAGGGTAATCACAAGGCTCTGCGTCGCTTCATATTGCTCCGGCGGCTTCTCGAAGATATGGGGATAGAAAAAGAGCGCATCAGGTTGGAGTGGATATCGGCCTCCGAAGGCGAGAAGGTGAAAAAGGTCATGGATGAGATGATCGCCGGCCTGCGCAAGTTAGGGCCCTTGCATCTGAATGACGGCACTGTCCTTGAACTGGAAGATTCCTCAAAGGATGCGATAGAGGAGCTTCAGGCGGAATTTCAGGGAGGGGTCAGATGAGCAAGCCCAAAGTCGGATTCTATTGGTGTGCATCATGCGGGGGGTGCGAGGAAGCGATAGTCGATCTGGCGGAGGAAATCCTGGCGGTCGTGGATGCGGTCGATATTTCATTCTGGCCGGTGGCTCTCGATTTCAAACGAGAAGACGTGGAGAGAATGAAAGATGGCGAGATGGCGGTGGGTTTTGTCAATGGCGCCATCCGAACCTCGGAGCAGCGCGAAATGGCACAGCTGATGCGGAAAAAATCGGGAGTGCTGATCGCATTCGGCAGCTGCTCACATTTGGGGGGAATTCCGGGCCTTGCCAATCTTCATGACAGGAAGTCGATATTCGACAGGGTTTACTTCAACTCGCCAAGCGTGGCCAATGAGGAAAAAACGACGCCGCAGGCGGAGGTGCGCAAGGGCGATCACAATCTGAAGCTTCCCATTTTCTGGGATACGGTCAAATCGCTGAGCCAGGTGATCGAGGTCGACTATTATCTTCCGGGATGTGCGCCGCCGGTGGGCCTTATCAAGAATGCCCTAAAGGCCATTCTGGAGGGTAAACTGCCGGAAAAGGGCTCGGTTCTGGCCCCGGATATTGCGCTCTGTAATACATGCCCGCGAAAGGACACAAAGCCGGAGAACCTGCTCTTGAAGGAATTCAAACGGCCTCATTGGGCCACGATAGACTCTGCAACATGCCTTCTGGCGCAGGGAATTCTCTGTCTGGGGGCCTCGACCCGTTCCGGATGCGAGGCGGCCTGCATCAGCGCCAACATGCCATGCACCGGCTGCCTGGGCCCGACCGGGAAAATCAGGGATTATGGCGCCAAGGCCCTCTCGGCCATAGCCTCGACGGTGGATTCGACGGATGCCGAAGAAATCAGATCGAAGCTGGACCAGATTGCTGATCCGGTTGGAACTTTCTATCGCTATAGCCTGCCGTCGTCATTTTTGCATCGACGGAAATCCAATCTATCCAGGGGAGGTAAGCCTGAATGAAACAGAATATTACCATTGATCCGATCACCAGGCTCGAGGGGCATGGAAAGATAGATATTATCCTGGATGAGCAGGGAAACGTGGAGCACGCCTATTTCCAGGTGCCGGAACTTCGCGGCTTCGAAAAATTCGCCGAAGGCCGACCGGCCGAGGATATGCCACAAATAACGTCGAGAATATGCGGCGTTTGCCCGACAGCGCATCATATGGCCTCGACAAAAACGCTCGACGATCTATACAAGGTCGATCCGCCGGTGGCGGCCAAGAAGATCAGGGAGCTCATATATAGCATTTTCTTTGTCGAGGACCATGCCCTTCATTTCTTCTTCCTCGGTGGGCCAGATTTTGTGGTCGGCCCTACGGCGCCGAAAGGACAGCGCAATATCCTCGGTGTGCTGGGCAAGGTCGGGTTGGAAATCGGGAAGGAAGTAATCGCGGTTCGTAAGCAGTTGCGGGAATTGATTTCCCTTGTCGGCGGCAAGGTTATCCATCCGGTGTTCGGCCTGCCAGGTGGAATTTCCAAAGGGATCACCGAAAAGGACCGGGAGCGGTTCGTCGCGGCCTCGCAAAAGGCGGTGGAATTCGGCACATTCTGCCTGAAGATTTTCAATGACATCGTTCTGAAAAACAAGCAGTATGTCGACTGGATTTTATCGGATACCTACACGCATAAGACCTATTATATGGGACTTGTAGACCAGAGCAACAAGGTCAATTTCTACGATGGTCATATTCGTATTGTGGGGCCGGATGGCGATGAATTTGCCAATTTTCCATCGGCCGATTATCTGAAACATGTCGCCGAGCATGTTGAACCGTGGAGCTACATTAAATTTTGTTACCTCAAGGATATCGGGTGGAAGGGATTTACCGAGGGAGAATCAAGCGGGATTTATGCCGTGGCCCCGCTGGCCAGGCTAAATGCCGCCGATGGCATGGCTACTCCCCTGGCCCAGGAGGCTTATGAGCGATTTTTCGATACGCTCGGGGGCAAACCAGTTCATCATACATTGGCCAACCACTGGGCACGCTTGATCGAGCTTCTTTATGCGGCGGAAAGGATGCAGGAGCTCTCAAATGACCCCGACATAATAGATCCTAATATTCGAAAAATCCCCGATAACACGCCCAAGGAAGGCATCGGGGTCGTTGAAGCCCCTCGCGGGACTTTGATTCACCATTACCAGACAAACGAGCGCGGCCTGATTACAATGGCCAATTTGATAGTGGCAACCCAAAATAATGCCGCCCGTATCGCCATGTCTGTCGATAAGGCGGCTCGGGGGGTGATTCAGAACGGACGCGTTGATGACGGAATTCTCAATCTGGTCGAAATGGCGTTCCGGGCGTACGATCCTTGCCACGGGTGCGCCACGCACGCTCTCCCCGGCCAGATGCCATTAATTGTCAGAATTCTCGGGCCGGACGGATCATTAGTTGGCGAAGTTAAAAGAGGTTGAACGTTGCGAACGATTGTCCTGGGTTTGGGGAATGAGCTTCTATCGGATGATGCGATAGGCATCCTGATTGCCCGGCGCATTCGGCCTGAATTGAACGGGTCAGCCGACGTTATCGAAAGCGACCAATCCGGTCTTAGCTTGCTGGAATTGCTCGTGGGATACGATCATGCCATTATTATCGATTCGATCTCGGCCGGCCAGGATCCACCCGGAACAATAATCGAAATGGAGCCTGCTGATCTGGGGCATGTAATGGCGCCATCACCGCACTATACCGGCCTGCCTGAAATGATAAGTATCGCAAGAGAGCTGAAGCTTGAATTCCCCGATCGGGTGAGGATTTTCGCGATAAAGGCTTCCGATCTCGAGACGATTGGCGGGGAAGTAAGCGACCAGGTTTTTTCAAGCATCGAGGAAGTTGTCAGGCGGATTAAGGAGCTTATCCAGACATGGAATCTGGAAAACTTAACAGTATATCATAATCTTTGAGGAGCTGCAGATGACGACCGAAAGGAAATCAATACCTCCTTTGGACAGCGAACCCAAAACGTGCCCGGAATGCCAGGGGCGTGGATGGGTCGATAACAGGTGTCTTACTCCCAATCATGAGCATCGCTGCATGCATTGCGATGGCCGGGGATTTGACGCGCTCGAGAAGCCTTGCTATGCCTGCCACGGCACCGGATTGATCGAGGTCAGGCAGGTGGATGTGAATCCCTGCCCATTGTGCGCCGGAGCTGGTGTCTATCCAGCCCCCGAATCGATGACAGTCTCTGAATTCGCATACCGGCCCGGAATGGGACGTCCCGCGAGAAAATGATTGGGTTGCGATCAGCCTTGCAGCCATATACCATCCGACAGCGAATTAGCGGCGATTTCCCGTAATTTCAAAAGGCCGCGCAGAAACGTGCAAGCAGGATTCTGACTGTTGCCTGTAACGGGGCAGAAATCCAGAACTCTTGCCAGGAAAGTGAATATCGGGGCCTTCGGATCATGAAAATGAGAGCTGCTTCCGGTTAGGAATTCGCAGCAATCGATTGATCTCATCTTCAACAAGTTTACTTTGGGATTATCACAAATTAAGTTCTTGAAAAATCTATGTTGCGATTTGGAAGAATAATAACGGCTCTGATAAACTGCCCCTCACTCTGAAAATTACATATCAAGAAATAATAATCTCCGATTCATCGTGATTCAGGGGTTTGCCTTGTCGCGAGAGCTGGAATGGAATCGAGTTCGAGTCTCCTCAGCCCCATTGGGTCAATCCATTGTAAATCAATATATTACGGCGAACTCAAGAGGCTTGAGTCTGGCTTTCATCTTGGGCTTTAGTCGTCATCGGGACTTTAGAATTAACATGCTCCTCAAGTAAAATCCGTTGACAACACGGTTATATCTTGCATAATAGAGTCGCATCTTCGATTCCGCATCTTGATTCAAATGCCAGCATCACTTGGCATAATAGTCCGGCCCGGCCGGATTGGCGATAAATCATTTGGCTCGGGAGGAGTACATGAGATGCGCTTTCTTTTTTCTGATCGCCGTCATTCTTCTATTGATTGGAGTGGTATCTGCCCAGAATGTCGAATATGTGGCCTCGACCCTTTGGTCCGGCGCTAACGATGTAAAAGTGGTCGGCAATTACGCCTACTGTGCCTTTGTGAATGGCTTGGTTATCATCGATGTGTCGATTCCGTCATCGCCAACATTTGTCAGCCAATTTTACATTCAAGGAAATGGTCTCGGCATATTTGTCTCCGGCAATTATGCTTATCTGGCCGACGGTAGCTCTGGGCTGCAGGTGATAAACGTGGCCGACCCCGCCAATCCTGTATACGCGGGAAGTTGCAATACGCCGGGTTGGGCGCTTGACGTTCTTATTTCTAATAATTACGCTTATCTGGCGGATAGTGATTCCGGGCTGCAGGTGATAAACGTGGCCGAGCCGACTAATCCTGTACTGACAGGGAGCTGCGATACGCCGGGAGAGGCCAGGGACGTTTCTATGAGGGGCCATTACATTGTTGTCGCGGATGGAGATTCCGGGCTGGTGGTGATTGACATTGCTGACCCGGCCAATCCGGCAGTTGCCGGACGTGATACGCTGGGGCCGGCTGAAGGCATTTTCATCAGGGGTCGTTATGCCTATGTGACTGTATGCTACCCAGGCGTTCCTTACCCACCATCCCCGGGGTATTCATCTCTGAAAATTATCGACATAATTGATCCGGTTGATCCTGCGCTTGTAGGACAGTATGGCGTAGAATGGCACGATTTTCAGGACGTTTTTGTTTCAGGCAATTACGCTTATGTGGCTGACGGTCATTATGGTCTCCAAATCATCGACATTAGCGACAGCGCCAACCCTGCCTTAGCAGGAAGTTATAGTTCGCTTAATGACGCAGTAAGCGTTTTCGTATCGGCCAGTTTCTCTTTTGTAGCAGATGGTGGCATGGGTCTGATGGTAATAAATGTGGCCGATCCTGCCAATCCTATTTTGGAGGGGGAATATGATACGCCCGACGTTGTTCATGATGTTTTTGTCACCGGCAATTACGCCTACGTAGCCAATTATTCTTCAGGCCTCCAAATCGTCGATATCGCTAATCCCGGCAATCCGACCCTGGCAGGTCAGAACCTCGCCCCCGGTTCAGCCTACAGCATTTTCATCGCAGGCAATTACGCATACGTGGCTGACTTTTATTTTGGCCTGCAAATCATCAATGTCGTCGATCCAATTAACCCGGCATTATCAGGAAGCCTCGAAACGCCCAGCTATGCCGCGGATGTTTTTGTAACCGGCAATTACGCCTATGTGGCTGACGAATATTCCGGCCTGCAGATTATCGACATAACCAATCCGACAGCGCCGGTACTGTCCGGGACTTGCCCAATCCCGCCTCGTGCGGTAGATGTATTTGTCGCCGGCAATTATGCATATGTGGCCGACGATTATTCCGGCCTGCAGATCATTGACGTTGCCAATCCGACAAATCCCATTATAGCCGGTAGCTTTGGCACCGCCGGCCTGGCATGGGGGGTATTCATCTCCGACAATTACGCCTATGTGGCTGATTTCCCGGGTGGTTTACTAATTATAGACGTTGCCAATCCTGCCAATCCGGTTTTGGCTGGAAGGTATAATACGCCCGAAGGCCCTATAGGTTTAAACGGTTCTGGCCAGTATGTGTTTATGGTCGGTTTTTTCGGCTTGCAGATTATCGATGTTGTTGATCCTGCGAATCCGGTATTGACGGGCAACTTCGAGACGCCCAGCCCCGCTGTAAACGTATTTGTATCAGGCAATTACATTTATGTAGCCGATAATACCTCTATTTTGATTCTCAGGTGCAACTTAACGAGCGTTGAGGAAGATGACAAGAGACCAGAGGAATTATCCCTCTCCCAAAATTACCCCAACCCCTTCAACGCCCAGACAACGATTCAATACTCTCTACCAGAGCAATCAATGGTAACAATCGATATCTTCGACCTCCTCGGCCGAAAGATTGAGACGCTGGCGGAGGGAATAAAGCCGACGGGAGATCATCAGGCGATTTGGGATGCAAGTGGGCAGACATCAGGGATTTATTTCTACAAAATAAAGGCGGGAGATAAGGTTGAAACGATGAAGATGATGCTGATGAAATAAGACGTTTGGATACCATCTGCATAATCAAGGGCGGTTACCTTGGCTGCCCTTTTTTTCCCCGGCGGCCAGGATAGCCATCTATTTTGAGTCCCGCAAACCAAGAGAGGGCGCTCTTATGAACGCCCTCAATTCGATATCCTCAACTCTATATGAACAATGGCGCCAGGACCAATGTAATTGTCGAAAGAAGCTTGATAAGCACATGGAGGCTGGGGCCGGCCGTATCCTTGAATGGGTCGCCAACCGTATCGCCGACAACGGCGGCGCTGTGAGTCGGATTCTTATACTTCTTGCCGCTGGAATCGGTCAGGTATTTGCCGCCATGGGCGCCTGCTTCGATATATTTTTTGGCGTTGTCCCAGGCGCCGCCGCCGTTGTTCAAGACCAGGGCCACCAGAATGCCGCCGATTGTCCCGACCATCAATAAGGCCGCCACGGCCTCGGCCGCGATGAGTTCCTCGCCCGGGGTTATGAACACCTTGAAAACCACGCCCACCACGATAGGCGCCAGAATTACAAGCAGCCCGGGAAGCACCATCTGGCGGAGCGCCGCCTTGGTCACGATATCCACCGAGGTCCTGTAATCGGGCTCGAAGTCCTTGGGGAATTGAATAATGTCATTTTCTCTGGGAAGAGGCGCATATTGGCGGCGGACCTCCTCTATGATCGATTGGGCGGCTCGCCCTACCGCCCTGATAGCCAGGGATGCGAATAAGAAAACCAGCATGGCACCGAATAGGGCGCCGACAAATACGACCGGCTTGGAAAGGTCGACTCTAAAGACATAATCGTGCCCCAGGCCGGCGTATTGTTTGACCTCATCCATATAAGCCTGAAAGAGCAGGAATGCCGCCAGGGCCGCCGACCCGATGGCGTAACCCTTGGTGAGGGCTTTGGTGGTGTTGCCAACGGCATCGAGGCGATCGGTCTTTCTCCTGATCTCCTCCGGCTGCTGGCTCATCTCGACAATGCCGCCGGCGTTATCGGTTATCGGCCCGAAAGTATCCATGGCCAAAATGTAGGCCGCGGTGGCCAGCATTCCCATGGTTGCGACTGCCGTGCCGAACAGGCCGCCAATGAGGTTGCCGTTCGAATCGGCTATGCCGCTTGACCGTCCGAGATAAAAAGCGCTCAGAAGCGCGCCGCCCATAACCAGGGCCGGCAGGGCGGTGCATTCGAAGCCGACCGCAATTCCCGAGATGATATTGGTGGCCGGGCCGGTTTTGGAGGCCTCGGCGATGGACTTAACCGGGCGATATTTATATTCGGTATAATACTGGGTGATGTAAACAAAAGCCACCGATGTCAGCACACCGACTATGCCGCATAGGAAAAAGTGCCACCAGGCGTCGGGGGCCTGGGGCGTATTCAGAAGCCAGCGGGTGGCAAATCCGAATGCTATCATGGCCAGCGCGACCGCGATATAGTAGCCGCGATTCAGGGCCTGCATGGGATCCATCTTCTCCTCTTTATCGAGGCGGACCATCATGATGCCGATGATGGAGGCTATGATCCCAAAGGCGCGCGCCACCAGAGGAAACATGATGACGCCGATTATCCCGAGCGAGAATGTTATCCCGGAGCGCTCGGCGGTGGCGGCCAGGGTCGCGCCCAGAATCATGGCGCCGATGTTTTCAGCGGCGGTAGATTCAAACAGATCGGCGCCGCGCCCGGCGCAGTCACCGACATTGTCACCTACCAGATCGGCTATAACCGCCGGGTTCCGGGGGTCGTCCTCGGGAATACCAGCCTCGACCTTACCGACCAGGTCGGCGCCAACGTCGGCCGCCTTGGTATAAATGCCACCGCCCAATTGGGCGAAGAGGGCCACGAACGACGCGCCGAATCCATAACCCACGATGAGCAGCGGAATGTGGGCGGGATCGATGCTGGGATTGACGGTACGAACTATGATATATAACCCGGAGACTCCGAGGAGGCTCATCGAAACAACCAATAGCCCGGATACGGCCCCGCCGCGGAGCGCAATCCTGAGCGCGTCATTCAGGCTCGAAAGGGCGGCATGCGCCGTGCGGATGTTGCTGCGGATAGATATCCACATGCCGACATACCCCGCGAACACCGAGCAGAGCGCGCCAAATACGAATGAAATCGTGATCCAGGTGGCCAGTTCCAGGGAGGTTCCCACGGGATCGAAGTCGTGATGTCCGCGGATGAAGCCGTACCCCACGAAAAGCAGAGCGGCCAGCACGATAGACATCAGGAGGATAGTCCGATTCTGCCGGCGCAGGAAGGCCTCGGCCCCCGATTTAATGGCATTGGAGATCTTCTGCATGGCGGCGCTCCCGGTGCCATGCCGAAGAACCCATCGGGAGAGATAGGCCGCGAACAGCAACCCCACCACGCTGATGATAAGCACAAGAAGAATCAAGTTGGCTAATTGGTTCATACTTTCAAGCTCCTACCATTTATGATGACATCATTTAGCAGTCTGCTATTTTGGCAACAATCTCCACCATCGATTGAATGCGATATATATTTATCGCGGTGGGAAACACGGCTCATTATTTAACGCAATCTGAGTTCAATGTCAATTCAAAAAGACGCCGCCGTCGCAAAAGCGCTTGGGTAATAGCCAATAATCGGGGGTGATCATTGCACAGATTCGCGCTAATCTCCTTCAAATGACATTACAGGGCAGGACGTCAATTTTCTCAAGTAATCGGCCTCAATCCGACGCCAGACATAGAACATGATCTTGTCATCGGGTACCTGATTAAAATCAAAGTCGCCGATATGGCGCCATTCCCGCTCCCCTCTCCAGTCGACAGCCTTCCCTCCCCTATTTTGAAAGAATGGCTTCGCAGACTCCGAAAACTTTCGGTAATCTTCATCGATTCCATAAATCACCGGTTTTGCCCCCATTTTCTCTGCCACTGGTCTCTTGACAGCGATCCCGTATGGCTCGAAATTCCAATTCACCCGTCGGGGACACCAGCGCAGCATTTTGAGGATATCGATTGGCGGACACTCTGAAAAACCTATCGCGGGGAATGAATCTCTTATTTTGTCGGAGGAGGCGCGGATTTTTCGCTCGCGGACGATGTTGATCAGGGTGTCGAAAGCGCTATTTGGGTATCGGTTATCCGAGGCCAGAAGGCGACCATAGAAAGCCGATCGCGTTTCGCCGGGCCAGGGACCGTGGCGAGTTTTGGTCCAATGGGTGATGAAGTCCCAGTTTTCGACATCAAGCTTAATTCCGCTGATATCATAATGGGTAGGGCGATAGACCGCCGGGGCATATTCTATATGAAAACGATCATCGATCTTTCCTGAATCTGCATTGGATTTTATCATAGTATCCAATCGACCCCCGGGCCTGATCGAAATCGGATAGATCTTCTGCGCCATCGCCACCGCCTGTCCATCCCGCCCGGGCCAGTTTTTCTTAGGTGATCTTCCTCTTAGAGGGGAACCGACGAAAAGCATTGCGCATTTATTCGGGTCGAGGCCGAAATCCGCGACAGTGATATCAAAAAGCTCTTTTTCCAAACCCTCCCCTGTCACCGGACACAGAATTACCTGACGGCCGGAAGTCGCCGCGGCCAGATGAACGAGCAGTTCCCAGGTTACGATTCCGGTGCTTGTGATCATGACGAACCCACTGTCGATAATCCGGCGCGCCGCCGCGGCGGTTCGGGCGACCCAGGAATCGTTACCGCACGGGGTCTTGGATTGACTGCTGTTTAGAATGACAGCCAATTTCTCGCCAAGGAGGCTCTTATCACCTTCGACAAGCATGGTGTCGCCAGTCAAATAGTTTCCAATTCCTCATCGATACCCTGGTCGACAGGCATAATCGGGCTGGGGGAGCGTCCGACACCGAAGAGGACGATGATTCCGGCCCCGGCGACCATAATCAGATAAAATGTCAGGAAGCGCCAGGCCGTGGTCAGCAGAGGTATTACGCCGGTTGGCACAATTCCCCTGAAGATCAGGGCAAAAGAGACCTCTGCCCCGCCGACTGCGCCCGGTGTCGGGAAAAGGGTCATAAGGGTGAACACGACCCATTGCATGAGGAAGAATAGGATAGGATCAGCCGTGTATCCCAACCCGAGAATTAAAAGCGTAATGACACTATAACGGCAGGTCCAACCGATCCCGGCCAGGAGGGAGCAAAGTAGGAATGTAACCTTGTGATTTCGCCTGACGAAATCCCAGGCTCCCGTAAACTGCCCTCCATATAGTTTGAACCTGGCCGCCAATTTGTGAAAGATGCCGCTTGATTGCTTGACTGCTCCGTTAGCCATCCGCGAAGGCTTTTTGCCTCCTATCCTGAGGAATAGTATGTAACCGATAATCACGGCAGCAGCCGCGCCGGCGAAGATTGGCCAGTATGAGGCGATGTTGGCGGCCACCTGCCGGATTCCGGGGTCGTTCCAGGCGCCGGTTATGAGGAATGCAATCGGCAGGGCTACGATGAAAAAGGCGCCATCCTCGAATGTACCCAACAGGGTCACAAGAGTGGCCTCGCCCGGCGAGAAGCCGAAGGAGGCCAAGATCCCCAGCTTGGCGTAGCTTCCACCAATAGTGGAAGGCGCGATGGCCGCGCCCAGATCGGTCGCTACTGCAGTCCTGAATGACTCGCCAAATGTCAGGTTTTTGCCGAAGGCGTGTCCCCAAATGAGAATTCTGAGCGAATGAGCAATCCAGGGCACAAACACCAATGCAGCAGCAAGGGCCAGATATACAAAGTTACAGTTGCCAATTCCCTGCGCGGCCAGGGAGTCAGTGGCCACAAGCACGTATATGATATTCCCGGCCAGGGCCAGGGGAACGACGATCGAGACGATTCGGATGACGCGACTTATGTTGAAACCGGGCGCCTTGGGATACTGTGGAGTAGAACTCATACCGGGCGCCTTGTCGATGAGAGGAGCCTCTCAAACACCTGCCTATAGCGCCCGAATATTCGCTCCTGCGAGAAATTCGAACAGGTAAATTCGGCAGCCCTCAGGCTCAACTCCTGCAGGCGAGGAGGATCGATCATGAGGCCGGTGATCGCATCGATGAATCCTTTGTTGTCGTTTTCGGCGATACAGTAACCATTCTGGCCATCGATGACAGCATCAGTGATACCCTCGATGCCAGTGGCAATGACCGGCAAGCCGCGCGAGGCGGCCTCGAGGGCCACCAGCCCGAAACCCTCCATGTCGCCCTCGACCGTGCGGTTGGGCATAATGAAAAGATCGGCCGCCGAGAGAAGCATATTCCGTTGGTGTGCTGAGACATTGTTCAAATAAAACACCCTTGGATTCCGGCTGCTTTGCCTGACCAGATCATCATGCATGGAGTACGCGCCTGAGGCCAAGAGCAGGTTATGATAGAGACTTGGGCTCATCAGCGGACGCAGGGCCTGTATCCACGGCGGGGTTGTGGATTTGGGGCTGATGACGATATAAATATAATCATTTGGCAGATGACAGAATATCTCGGAAATAAACCGGTCGAATCCCTTTCGCCTGACGGATCGCCCGACACTGATAAGGACCTTCTTGCCACGCAAATCGGCCCCAAGCATCTTCTCGATATCGCGAAAGAGCTCATCATTGCGCGGTAAGCGAATCGGATTTTTTTCGACAGCTCCCGGAATGACCTCGATTCTATCGGGGCGCCCACCGCGTTCTTTGACCCGTTCGGCCGTGGCTCTGCTTACACAGAAGATTTGGTCCATCGCCGCGAGTGACTTTCTAAGTTTCTTCTGATACCAGGGTATCGGCAAAATGACATCGAGGCCGTGCGCAGTTGCTACGACTATCTTGCCCGAACCGGCGCGGATCCGGGAGCCGATAAGCGACGTCACGGCGTCATCACAATAGACGAGGCCGGCTCCATTGCGGGTTGCCCTGTAATAGAACAAAGGGAAATAGAAAGGCACGCCCCACTCAGGGCCATTCCAACCGATCCTCTCAATATCGAAATTCGACGATAAGGCGCTGTATAGCCGCGCATTGTGAGTCTGTATCCCGCCAACCGTGGCCGGATTTTTCCTGATCAGGAAGACTATATGGCGTCTGACATCGGCTGTGATCTCATGTAGGCGGGGATGGTCCGACGTGTCGCCCGGTATTATCTGGAGTATTGGAGCTTGTCTCAAGTCTATGTAAGGCAAAATGCTTTCCCATCACTAATACTATTTCGGTCCGGCTATAATATTACGCTTTTCGGATAGAGGGAATCAACAAAGTTTTTGGGGCCCGAAATCAGTTCTTCGTAATTTTCGAATAAGGCGCGATTGACATGATACCAATTTTTCCTCGAGGCGTGCTCGACAGCCCTGGCGGAGAAGGAGTATCTCAGAAGGTCGTTCGTAAGCAATATTTCCATCTTATTGGCATAATCCTCGGCGTCCTTTGGCCGGGTTATAAATCCCGTTTCGCCATCGCGGACAAGATTCACGACTCCACCCTCGGCGGCCACCACGCTTGGCAATCCGGAGGCGGCGGCCTCCAGGACAACGTTGCCGAATGATTCGGTAGTTGATGGAAATACGAAGATGTCGGCCGAGGCATAGGCGCAGGACAACTCGGAGCCCTCGAGAAATCCCTCCATGACAGCATCGGGTATGTTCCTGGCGATTTCATCGCGCATGGAGCCCTCGCCGACGAAAACGAGCTTGAAGTCGACCCTCTTTTCTTTGAGTATACGATAGGCCTTGATAAGCACCTCGATATCCTTCTCCCTGACCAGCCGCCCGATAAAAATAGCAATCGGGCTGCCATCAGGAGACCACCGCTTCCTGAGATTTTGATTGGCGAACCCCGGGGAAAAACAGGTCGTGTCGACTCCTCTTTCCCATAACGCCAGGTTTCTGAAGCCCTTGCAACGCAACTCCTCGATTGTAGTCATGGAGGGGACGAAATTCCTATCGGACTGATTGTAGAACCATCGTAAATACCCCCAACCATATGGCTCGAACCAGGCAAAACCGTAATATTTGAGATAAGACACGAATCTCGTGTGATAGGAGGCAACCGCCGGTATGCCAACCGACCTGGCATAATCATAGGCAGCCATACCAAGCAGAAATGGGCTGCAGATATGCACCAGATCGGGCTGGAAACTATCGAGCCGGCATTTGATGTCGTGCAGGGCGGGCAGTGAGACGCGATATTTCGTATATAGCGGAAACGGGACCGAAACGATTTCGAAAACCTTGCCATCCCAGCCGTCAGGTTCCGGAATAAAAGGCGAGAAGAAAATAAAATCATGTCCCTCCGATATTAGCGATTTCCGCAGTTGCGCAAGCGTATGGCTAACCCCATCAGTTAACGGAGGCAACGACTCTGTAAAATAGGCGATTCTCATATGTACTGCTATTCCGGGCTAATTGCTCGATAAAGGGGCGCCGAATCGAAAAAATGCAAAGGGCATGTTCGCAGGGATGGCATCAGATAAATGAAGGGCTTCACTTGTTCAGCTTTTCAATTCTCTGGATTATGCCCTTAATCAAGAATGGGAGCACCGAGGTGGCATCGTCCTTAACCTCGGCATACCGTCCGCCCTCGGACTCCGAGGTGAATTTTGCCCAGGAGACGCCCTCCCGGTAAGAGCATCCCGACAACCCGCCCCAGTGATCAGGCTCGGGACAGATGCGTACACCGCGCAAGAATTTCTTTGGTTCGACCGGCATATTCTCAAGAGCCATGATATCGAAAAATGGGGTAACTTGCTGCCCCCAGTTGCGCGGCACCCCCCCGCCAACCGTAAAGATGCTCAAGGTCCCCTTATGGTTATATACCCTCCTGGCATAATCGAAAACATCGACAAAAGTGTTAAACGGAGGCACCAGCAGATCCTCAAAAGGCCGTTCGATAAAGCTCTGGCTGCGGGTAAGCGTTCTGATCATCAAGTCGAGACTGAGCTCGCTATCCGAAAAGGCCGGCACATAGACAGGAACATTGGCTTTGTATGCCGAGGCCAGAATACCTCGTTGATTCGGATACAGCTCAACCAGCAACTCACCCAACTTTCTGAAAAACTCAGCCGAGCCGGTCACCGGGGCCTTCCCTACGGCCGCCGGCACCAACCGGTCGAAATATCTGGCAATTGTCTTTTGAGTCTGCTCGAACGATATTTCCAGCTCGATAGTATCGTAGACACGGCACATGCCTTGTTCGTACAATACGCGATCGTCATCCCTGGGAGCCTTGAAATGGGTGCCGCTCATGCCCTCGGTGAGACCGTGTGTGACCAGCGCACCGGTCGTGACAACTATGTCGACATAGCGTCTGTCGATCAACTCACAGACTATCAGCCCCTGCTTGGCCACGCTCATGGCGCCACTTATGGTCATGACAGTCAAATCGTTGGGATCAGTAAAAATATCAGTCAGAATCCGGGCCGCCTCGCCCAACTGACGGCCGTTGAATGCCGTCTTCTCCATGGCCGCCAGAGCCTCGTCAAAATCGTTGATCTTGCCCAGGTCGAGAGGTTCGAGCGGCTCCAAGCCCTCGCCCCGTGAAAATCCTTTCCTGGTTCTCATCTTAAATTACCTTCAATGTATTCGAAAGCGCAATCATCGTTAGGCCCACATCTTGCTGTCAAAATCGATACCGATTGGACGAGGAATATTAAGCCAATGCACCCCCATTATCAAGGGAAAAAGCATCGGTGATCATCACCGCCGCCTCGCCCCGGCGGGCCCCGGCCCCCCTTCGGGGGGCAGGAAACTCGCCCGCCAAACGACAGTTGGATTATCGGGCCATGCCGGGCGCCGACATTTTCGGCACAACTGTGGCCGCTGGCGAGTTTCCCTGGTCCTGCGGACCAGGCGGGGCCCGCCGGGGCGGAGGGAGGAATTATGCCGACCCCTATTGACGAGACGTCGATAGTGGCTTACTATTCGTTTATGAGAACTGCGCAGTTACTTTTATTATTTTACGCCCTTTCTGTCGCGAAATTGTCGACGGAACCGAATTATATCTGGCCGATGAAATTAACTCCGGAATTGACATCGAAATTCTGCGACTATCGTTCCGGCCATTTTCATGGCGGTCTCGATATCCGCACCCGGGGCAGGGTTGGGTTCCGGGTTTATGCCATAGACGATGGTTATATATACCGTGCGGTGACCTCGTTCCGGGGATACGGCAAGGCCATATACTTGAAGTTGCATGATGGCAGGATTGCGGTTTACGGGCATCTATATGATTACATGGAGCCTATCGAGGCCAGGATATTTGCCGCGCAGATGAAAGCCGATAAATATTTCCAGGACATTTATTTCACCCCGGGCGAATATCCGGTAAAGAAAGGTGATCTGGTTGCTTATTCGGGCGAATCGGGGTCGGGAGCGCCACACTTGCATTTCGAGTTGCGGTCGCCGGATAACAACCCTTTAAATCCGCTTCTGGCCGGGCTTGATATCATCGATAGAGACAAGCCGGAATTCCACCATCTTGCGATAAAATATTTCGGGCAGGATTATCTGCCGGAAGGCTCATTTGAGAATTACGAGCAAGTGGAGATAATCCCCGTGAAAGGCTCAGCCGGTGGCGAGTATTCAATTGCCGATACAATTATTCTCGATCGGCCGATGACGCTGGCCGTATCGGGCGGCGATCGGATCAATGGGCCTGGATTCCTGTACGGCTTTTATGGGTTGAGGCTGTTTGTTGATGACAGCCTGCTATTCGAGATGCGCTCGGATAGCCTTTCGTTTTCCACGACCGGGCAGTTGAATTATATTCGCGATTTCGATATGATAAGTCTATTCGGTTCTAAGCAAAAAACAGATAACGACGCTCATATATTCTATCGTCTTTATATACCGCCATTTTCCCGGCAATATTTCTGGGCAGGATTTGAGAAAAATGGGGGCGTCATTGAACCCACGGGGAATTTGGGGAAGATAAGACGCGCCGACGTTGTGGCATTCGATGAGGCCGGGAACGAGGCCCAAATAAGGTTCTATCTCAAGGAACCGGAATTGGATTTTCTCGCGCCGGCGCGGTTACAATGCTCTCGCCGGAACGATAAATTGTATTTCATTTTCGAGACTCCAATCCGGCCTAAATCGAAAGCTCTGGAATATCGAAATTCGGCTATCGAGGAATTCAAACCTCTCACGAGCATGATGACCTCCATTGTCATATCGCCTGCCACGGGGGATCATTACATCGACACTGTCAAGGCGGCCATACCAAAGGCCAGTAGGGCATATCGCCTTAGATACCTGGACGGTGATGGGCGCACCTCACCGTGGCTGTATTTTGAGGAAAAAACCCTGGCGAGCGATTTTTGGGTCGGCGGATCCCCTGACCTGTTGCGGGTGGAGTACAACTCCGAATCGAGCCCGGATCACCCACGGATCCATATCCGAAGTGACAATCTTGAGTATTCCGAGATGATGAAAACTGTCGGCCCGAGTCTATTCCAAAGCGAATTCCGAGACCGCCGTCTGGCCGGCCCTATATGGGTGGGTATCGAAAGCGCTGACAGCATTGTTTTCGATACCGCGCTTGCGCTTTATGCGGCAATGCCAGGGTATGCCGGCGAGGCCATCTCACCCGATTCGACATTGAGGATCCAATTCGACCGATCCTCTGCCTATAACCAGGCATATATATTTCCATCGGAGGCGCGGCGGGAATCGACACCGTTTGGTCCTGCCATAATTTACGATATTCGCCCGGCAAGCATGCTGTTTAATTCCCCTGTCAAATTCATATTCGATACCGGCAGGCTTGGATTAACGGGCCCTAAAGCGGGCGTTTATGGGATGTCGAGCAATGACGGCAAATGGAATTTCATTGTCGGGATAGATGGTGCCAGACTGGAGGCCAAAGGAATAGGATTGGGGAAAGTGGCAATCCTGATCGACAACGAACCGCCGGTGATCAAGTCGATAAGGCCCGGAGGAACAATATCATCCGCAGCGCCTCTGCTTTCTTGCACGATTGACGACAATCTATCCGGCCTGGCGCTGGATGGTGGATTATCAATGAAAATCGACGGCCAATGGGTACCGGCCGAATACGATATTGATACCGGAAAGTTCGCCTATAAAATCAAGAATACATTGAAATCGGGTAAACATACAATAGAGCTGACAGCATCGGACAACCAGGGGAACTCTGTCACGAAACAATCGATTTTCAGCGTAACGGGCAGGAAGAAATGATCCCGCTAAAAGATAACAATCCCACGCGCCGCTTCCCCATAATGACAGTGCTCTTGATAGTGGCCAACTCGGTAGTTTTCCTCTATACCGACTTGCTCGGGTTTGGAACCAGAGAGTTCGTGTACCGCTTCGCAGTGATTCCGGCCGATATCATGTCATTGGGCGAATTATCCGGCCGTGGCGTGCTGGCGACTTTGGGCACGCTTTTTACCTCTCAATTCCTGCACGGCGGCCTGCTGCATATAGTCTCCAACATGCTGTTCCTGTGGATCTTCGGAAACAATGTCGAGGACAGGTTCGGGTCGTTGTTTTTCATCGTCTTTTATCCACTTTGCGGGGTGGCAGCGGCGATGGCGCAGGTCACGGGTGACCCGACATCGCCCATACCGATGTTGGGAGCCTCGGGCGCAATAGCCGGCGTGATGGGAGCCTATTTGCTCATGTTTCCGCGGGCCCAAGTGCTCACCCTGATTTGGATAATTTTCTTCATCCGATTAATATGGCTTCCGGCCTATATAATCATTATATACTGGATGATAATCCAGGTACTATCGCAGCTTGGCGCCGAGGGGCAGCAAGGAGGGGTAGCGTACCTGGCACATATTGGGGGCTTTGTAGCCGGGATAGCCCTGTTTTTCGCCTACAGGCCATTTGCCGGCGGACGGTATCAGACTTGACCGTTTTACTCGCCTATCGCCGCTATAGCCTATGATACAATTAATTCTTGATTTCGATATTCAGAACTTGTAGATTTCACTAACAGGGCGCGAAATGCAGGGGCCCTGATTTTTATTTTCAAACAGGTATTGGTTGCCGATTAATATAATATGATAAACGAACAGGATTTGGAACAGAAACCGATCAAGCATATTATCAACGAGATGCAGCTCGTGCTCTCGGAGAAAAGGACATCCCTGTCTGTTCTGCGGACCGGGATCACGGTGCTCTTGTTTCCCATGTCGGCCTTGACCGTTCTTTTGGCCACGAGCCGCTATTTCGATATAACGCGCGAATTGGTGCTTGCTATCCCATTGGCCATCATCTGCCTGGGATTTTTCATACTGGGTCTATATCTCATTATCCGATCGGCGCGGCATATCCGCAAATGCGATCAGGCCGCCAGCATGCTTCTCAAGCATTCCGAATATTTGAGAGATCTTCTGGATTTCAGAGATTAGCCCGCTGAAACGCGGCCATTGCTCATAATATATAACTACTCGTAGCGCAGTGCTTCGATAGGGTCCAGCAGTGACGCTTTTCTGGCGGGGTAAAAGCCGAAGAAAATGCCCACGAAACCGGCGAAGAAAAATGATATGGCCATGGCCGGAACGGACGTGAACACCGGCCAGTGCAGCAGGGCCGATATGACTTTCGCGCCCAGAACACCCAGCGCAATCCCGATTACGCCCCCGACCAGGCTCAATACGATCGACTCAGCAAGAAACTGAATCATTATATCTCTGCCCTTGGCCCCGACCGCCATCCTGATTCCGATCTCGCGCGTCCGCTCGGTAACCGATACCAGCATGATATTCATGATCCCTATGCCTCCAACCATGAGCGAGACCGAGGCGATCGCACCCAGCAGAATCGTCATTATTCCGGAGGTTGACGTGGCCGCGGAGGCTATGTCGAGCTGGCTTCTGATAGTGAAATCGTCCTCCTGACCAGAGAGAATCTTATGCCTCTGGCGCAGGAGTTCGGCTATCTGATTCGAGGCCTCGTCGATCCGGTTGCGATCCGTGGCCGACACTATTATGGAATTGATATGGTCTCTTCCGGTTAGTTTCCTTAAGACCGTGGTGTGCGGAGCAACAACAATATCATCCTGATCGCGGCCAAATGCATTTTGGCCCTTTGGCGATAAGAGCCCGATAACCTTGAAAGGCAGTTTTCTTATTCTAATAATCTGACCGATCGGATCCTGCCCAGGAAAGAGGTTGTCCACCACGGTCTTCCCCAAGACACAGACCTTGGTCGCACCCTTTACATCCTGCTCCGTAAAGAATGCCCCGGAGGCTATCGGCCACGAACGAATAAAGGGAAACTCCGGCGAATACCCCTCGACTGAGGTGCCCCAGTTGAGGTTACCGGCTACGACCTGGGCGCCTGTTCGAATGACGGGCGAGATCCACTGGACCGCCGGGCAGTTATCCTTGATGGCCTGGGCGTCATCATCGGTGAGGTTCATCATCGTGCCGGCGCCCGCCCTGAACCCTCCCCCGCCCATCTGACTTCCGGGAAAGATGGTCAGCAGGTTTTCTCCCAGCGACGCTATCTGGGCGTTGACCATATTCTTGGCGCCCTGCCCGATTCCAACCATGGCGATCACGGCCGCCACGCCGATTATGATCCCCAGCATTGTCAGGCTTGACCGCATCTTATTTCTACCCAGCGCCTTATAGGCGATTTTCAATATCTGAATATATCTCATCAGTTTCTCGATATTCTCCCCGTATATTCAAGCTCATTCTTCAATCCTCGACCGGCGGCAAGGATTCGATTTCAGCACCGGCGTTCCGAGTCATAGTTACCGCGGCATCCTTCACAATCTTGCCATCCCTGAATGCGATATTTCTCTTGGTATAGGAGGCGATATCGGCCTCGTGCGTGATAATCACAACGGTGATCCCGTTCCGGTTGAGCGATTGGAAAATATCCATAACCTCGATCGAGGTTCTGGTATCGAGGTTTCCCGTGGGCTCGTCGGCCAGGATTATGGTGGGATCGTTGACCAGAGCCCGGGCGATCGCGACTCTTTGTTGCTGGCCCCCAGACAATTGATTAGGATAAGAATTTCCCCTGTCCTCCAGGCCGACCTGCGCCAGCGCCTTTCTGGCCCTTTCGATGTTATCTCTGGCCGAACTGCCGTTATAAAGCAGAGGGAGCTCGACATTCTCCAGGGCGGAGGTGCGCGATAGAAGATTGAAGGATTGGAAAACGAATCCGATTTTCTTATTTCTAATCTCCGCCCGATTGTTTCTATCCAAAGAGGAAATGTCGGAGCCTTCGAGCAAATACCTGCCGCTGGTGGGCCGATCGAGACATCCGAGGATGTGCATTAGCGTGGACTTACCTGAACCTGAAGGCCCCATGATGGCGACGAACTCACCCCGGTCGATGGAAAGGTCGATTCCGCGCAAGGCGTGAATTTCGTAATCACCGAGCCTGTATACCTTGACCAGGTCCTTTATTTGAATCAAAGGAGGCAAATTTATCTCCTCCCGCCGCCGAACCGAGGCATGAAGGGGTTGACCTCCTGGCTGTTATTCGGCTGCGTCACTCCCTCCTGCCTGATTATGACCTTATCTCCCTCTTTCAAATTGTCCGAGGTAATTTCCGTGAATGAGCCATCAGAAATACCGGCCTGCACCGGGGCCGGCTCAGGATTATGTTGTTGATCGAGCACCCAGACTCGGGCCCGATCGGATCTGCCTGCCCGAGCCGAATCGGTTCGCTGATAATTACCGCCAATGGAGGAAAATTGCCCCCTGGCCGTATCGGAATTTGCCGGTGTTGGGCGGGTGGATTCGCTTCGCAATCCGCTCAGGCGGAATCGCAATGCCGCCGCCGGCACCTTGAGCACATTTTCCCTTTTGTCAATCTCAATAACCACGTTGGCGGTCATGCCCGGTTTCAGAAGGAGATCGGGATTGGATACGTTCAGGATAACATCATACGATACGACATTTTGTTCCACCTGCGGTGAAAGCCTGACCTGCTTGACCAGCCCCTCGAACAATAGCTCAGGGTAGGCGTCCACGGTGAATCGCGCCTTCTGACCATCGGCGATCTTCCCGATATCGGCCTCATCGATGCTCGTTTTGACCTCCATCTTGGCGAGATCCTGCGCAATAGTAAAGAGCGTGGGGGCCTGAAGGCTGGCGGCCACCGTCTGGCCGACGTCGACATCCCTCGAAATGATGACGCCATCAATTGGCGATGTTATGGTGGCATAGGCGAGGTTGGTCTTGAGCCGATCGAGGTTGGCCTGGGACGATTTTATTTCAGCCCTGGCCAAATCGTAATTTGTCAGGGCGGCATCCCTGTCCGATTCGGATATCATGTTTTTCTCAAAAAGCGACAGGGCCCGTTCGTATTCTCTCCGGGAGAGTTCGGCGGAGGCGACCGCCTTTTCAAGGTCTGCCTGCGCCTGGGCGACTTGCGCTTTCAGGAAAGTGGGGTCCAATTGGGCCAATACCTGCCCCTTCTTGACCTGATCGTTGAAATCGGCGTAGAGGGCGAGAATGGTTCCGGAAATCTGACTTCCCACTTGAACCGTTTTCAAGGCCTGAAGTGTCCCGGTGGCAGTGACGGTGACCGCAATGTCCCCTCTCTGGATTTCGGCCGTTACAAACGTGCCCTGAGTTTTATTACGCTTAGCCCCAAACAGGACAAAAAGCAAGACACCCAGTATCAATACTGGAGTTGCCACAACCAGAATTTTTTTCATCTATTTCCTCAGTTTCACAATAATTGGATACCAAACAAAGAGCCCGGCTACTCATACTATATCATCAGTCGAATATTAGACACAACTATTATACCGATGGTTTGATAATATGGCAAAGCCAGCGCCGGCATTGGCATTATTGCTCCACGATTATCAGGTGTATTTTCTTATTCAAAGGCAATAATATCCAGCGCCATCGCCTTTCGGATAATTCCAAGCCGCGCCTATTCCCGACACAACTCATCGCGGGGAATCACGGTTTCTCAACTCCCCGGCTCCCTGGGCGGCGCGGGTGGCAATGCAAATGCCCTGACAACCGATTGGAAATTGATTCTCTTATGGGTGCTATCGCAAAAAGGTTTGTTACTGGAATGGCCGCATCGGCACAGCGAGATTTCGGTTCTGCCACCCAAATCAAATACGTTCCCATCGACATCCTTTATGACGAAATCGCCGCTAATCCGAAGCGAGCCGTTGTCCTTTGGCTTTATTTCGGCTTTTGCCATAATGATCAATCCTTTCCGGTTTTGAAACGACCAGTGCGAGATAGTTTCGGGTAAATCATTCCTCCTGGATATCAGGCCGCCGAACAAACATCTCCGGCACACGACTGCAGGCGCCGACCAGGCAGAATGGATCCTCGATTCTCAATGGTTCCCCGATTGCATAACCCTGGCCATACTTGACACCAATTTGACCGCCATATCCGCGCGCCATCGACTCCAACTGCCAAATATAATCACGATTCTTTTCCGGATTCAAGAACTGAGTGCGATGTGCGGACAAGGCTTTAATCCAAGGCTCGAATTCGTCCGTAATATCGACCACGAATGTGGGAGCAACCTCCGGTGGCAGGAAAAAATGAAATAAGGCCCCGACCGCATGCGGAGGCTCCTCGAGCGGAAGTTTCTTCAGGGTGGCGTAATTGACTCCGTTCATGACAATCCGTCCGCATGCGATATGATCCGGGTGTGAGGCCCGCTTGCCATGGCCGCCGGCAAACCACGGCGCCATCACTATTTTCGGGCGATGACGTCTGATGAACCCGGCCGCCACCAGCCGAGACTCGTAATTGTCCTCGAGGCGACAATCGCCCATATCGAGATGGGCAATGACAGACGCCCCCATTATCTCAGCCGCCTCCAAGACCTCCTGTCGACGCAGTTCCGGAGTGCCGCCGGTACCCATTTCGCCCTGAGTCAAAATCACCAGCCCGACCCTGTAGCCTCGCTTGCGAAGCTTGATAATCAGACCGCCGCATCCAACCTCGACATCATCAGGATGCGCCCCGAAAGCCAATAGATCGAAAATCTCGGCGTTGTTTTCTTGCATACGGTATCACTCCGTCGGTTCGGCCGCTCGGGTCCCCTCGGCCATTCGGCCGAGCGCCCGGCCGGCACAAGAGCCGGTTAGATTTCATGCGCGAATGCGGGGCATGTGGATAATCCCGGGCAGCGCCCAGGAACGCCGGGCGGCCTGACCCGGAGGGTCAGGGGACCCGAGCGGCCGACCTGGAATCGAAAACGGCGCTTCTTATTTCTCCCGCACATGGTTGAAGACGGCCTGCGCCCCTCTGTAATTCTCTATCTTGAGCATATTATTAAGCCCTTTGGCATAGATGTTATCGCCCTCGCGCAGAAGTTCTGCAAAATCACCATGGCCGAAATTCAACAGGGCTTTGTAAGCAATCCATTGGGCGAAACCCTCGAGATCCTCCAGCGGGAGATCCTCGGGGCAATTCTCGGCTTGCCAGGCGTGACCGATTTCGTGAGCCAGGACACTGACATAATCTTTCTCTCTCAGGCCATATAAGGCATAGATATGGAAATCATCCCCCCTGCGGTAGAAAAGGCCGTTCAGGTCGCCATGGATTCCTTTGGCTTTGCTTTGCAGGAAATCCTTGTCGCGCAGTGAGAAATCGATCTCGCGCTTGATCGCCATGTTCATGCTGGAGGTGATAAACTTCATCACCTTTTTTCTGATCGGATCGACCAGGCCGAAGTCGAATAGGGCCACTTTGCGGCATTCCGGGCAGAGATAGCGGCCGTCGGCAAGCCTGGTGCCGTTTGGCCCGGATGGCGCCGCGCAATTGTCGCAGCGCGGGAAATTATTCACGCAATTTAGGCAATACTTAAACGCCTGGTTACCCTCAAAATACGAGTATTCCCCAAGGATGGGATCGCCGCAGGAATGGCAGCTTTCAACCTGTGAGGCGCAATTCATGCAGAGTTTGGTATCGTTTATGACGATAAACTTTTCCATCGGAAGGCCGCATCTCTGGCACCGCGGTTTCTCTTTCTCGCAAATCGGGCAGACCTGCAGACCCGGTTCGGGATAGCGCATGAAGCTCCCCACCAGGGGCCGCGAGCAGAAGCTGCATCGAGGAAGCTTCGCGTAACACTCGGCGCAGAAAGCGAGTCCTTCTGTTCTTATGGGGGACCGCGTCATTTTGCCGCATTGGGCGCATATGGCGCCGCTCTTCCAGCAGGATTCACAATAGATGCCGCCGTCGGGGGAAACATAGTAAGCCCCGATAATAGAATTGCCGCAACTGCCGCATTTGATATCGGCCGATACTGATGACGCGGCCGCCAGCACGATCAGCGGCATAAGATAAATGGCGAAACGAGCGATTGAGATCGCCCTATGCGCCAGCGCCGGCCATGTTTTCATTGCTCTTGACATATTCCAGCGATTGCAGCAGGTCCTCCTCGGGAAATATCTCGAGTATAACATCCAGGGAGAGCGCCCTGAATACTTGCAAGTATCCCTCGATATTAAGCCGGCCGGAGCCGAGCCTCCGGTGATCCGCGCCTTCTCTAAAATCGTGCAGGTGGGCCAGCCGGATATATCTCAAGTGATCCTGGAAGAACTTGATTACCTGCTGCCGTCTGGGCTCGGGAAGCTGCTCGGCATGGCCGACATCCCACACAAGCCCCAAATCCCTTTCGACGGCGAGCCTTCCGACCACCTCCAGGAAGGGGGTTGAAACAGTATGGGTATTCTCGATACAGAGTTTGATCCGGCCGCGGCATTTATCGAGAAGGCGGCTGATTGAATTTTCGAAAAGGGAGCTTATTCGTTCGGGATAGCGCTGTTCCATGAAAAAAATCTGTCTGGATGAAAGAGAGTAAAAACCCAGGCGTCCGGGGTGAAGGATGAAATACTCGCCTCCCAATTCGATCGCCATTTCAATGAATTCGCCCACCCTCTCCAAACCTGCGGCCCGGACCTTTTCGTGGCGGTTCAGAAGAGGCACATCCGATGGCCCATGGAAACAGAGACCAATGCCGAGGGCTCTAAATTTCCGCTGGATTTCGGCCCGCTTATCTGGGCCGAATTTTTCCGGGAAATAGCGGGGATTGTCGAAACTAACCTGGACCAGCCCGAAACCGTTCCTTTCGGCGAAATCAACAAGATAGTCGAAATCACCTCGGCCCTTGACATCAGCGAAACCGAGTCGTCCCAATTTAGTGCCGATGGCGTCGGAGATCAGGTCTTGCGCTCCTTCTTTTTGGCGGCCGGGAATAGGACGTTGTTTAGAATCAGGCGGTAGCCCGGTGAATGTTTGTGAAGCGAAAGATCACTGGGCGGATCGCCTATCATGTGCTGGTAATCCTCCGGATCGTGACCTCCCAGAAAGGTAAATGTTCCCCTGCCATAGTTGCCGTGAATATACTTGGCCTCGTTTTTCCCCTCTGTTTCGGCGAGAATTGTAACGTGCTTCTTGAGCAGTTGCTTGTTAAAACCGGTACATTGGCCCCAGAAACCATTGACTATTTGGGTGTGGTCCTGGGTCAGCATGGTTGGGACGGGGTCCCACTTGGCAGAGAAGTTGAATATGCTGAAATAGTCGGTCTCGGGCGTCAGACCGGGAGTGCCGCGAGCGGGAGACGTATCGATATTGGAATGTTCATAGATCAGCGGATTGGTTATGACCTCGAAATTCTCGAAAGCCAGGGTTCGCGTGAAATCAAGCTGGCTGTTGCAGCCGGGGTCCACGGCATCGCCATCGAATTCGGAAGGTACGATATCGGTTTTCCGGGCGGAACGGGCGATGTCATATGTATCGGTAGCCGAGCACATACCGAATAAGAAACCTCCCTCGGCCACATATTGGTCGATCGCATCTACGACAGCAAGTTTCAACTTCGAGACCTTGGAAAAGCCAAGCTCGCGCGCCGTTCTCTCATTCAGGGCTTTATCCTGTTTATACCACATCGTATTTCGATAGGCGGCGAAAAATTTGCCGAATTGACCCGTAAAATCCTCGTGATGCAGATGAACCCAGTCGTATTCGTGGAGCTTCCCTGCCAACACATCGGGATCCCAGACAATATCGAAAGGTATTTCGGCATAAGTCAGGGCCAGGTTGACGGCGTCATCCCAAGGTTCGTTTTTGCTGGCCGGCGGGGCATAAATGGCGATCTTGGGTGGCTTTTCAAGCAACACCGATTCCATGTTGCTGTCCTCGACGGTCTTCTTTATTTCGGCCTCCTGGGCCCCCGTAATCTGCTCGAATGAAACGCCTTTCAGACGGCAAACCTCGACAATCTGCGGCAGGTCGTCAGATAGAAAGGAACCGCCCCTGTAATTTAAGAGCCACTCCACATCGACACCGTACTCAAGGCACCAATAGGCCACGCCGTAGGCCTTTAGATGATCCGTCTGGGTAATGTCCATGGGGATTAATATCTTGGAAGCCCCGGCCAGGGGAACTGTAATCAACATTAGTAATATGATAATATATACTCGCCTCATCACCGATGACTCCCTTACTTATTATCGTCAAGTAGTTAACGGCCTGCAGGTGGCTTATGTTCCAAAAGCTCCGGGCCGCCAAATAATCCTCGATTTTGCCGGCCGCTCCCGCAGCATCAATCAACGCAGGCTGACCTCGCCGGCCGAGATCGTTTTCACCTCGTCTTTGATCTTCAGGCGCAAAGCACCGTTCTGATCAATTCCCATGGCAATTCCCGAAAGACGGAGTTTCCCCAGCCTGACATTCACCCTTTGGCCCAGTACCGAGGAGCGCCCGACAAGCTCATGCCCCATAAAGCGCAAGCCATATTTCTGGAAATTGGAATATGACTTCTCGAAATCGGCCAGGAAATAGTGCAGAATATTGAAACGATTATGCCGGCGGCCGCTTTCTATCGCCACGGAGGTCGCGCCGGAACGGATGCGCGACGGCAGATCGCCGCGCTGATTATTGACATTTATCCCTATGCCGAGTATGGCATAATTGATCTTATCGAGCTCGGCCGAAAGCTCGACCAGGATTCCTGCGACTTTACGTCCGCTGAGAAGGCAATCGTTGGGCCATTTCACCTGCGCCGGACAGCCGCAGACCTTCTCGATCGCACGGCAAACCGACATGGCCGCGATCTGCGAGAGGGCCGGCATTCGAATAATAGATATCCATGGCCTTAGCAGCAGGGAAAAATAAAGCCCTGTTTCTCCCGGCGAATGCCAGGTGCGGCCGAGCCTGCCGCGCCCCCTCGACTGCCTGTCGGCGATGACCAAGGTACCCTCCCCGGCGCCCGATTCGGCCAGATGCCTGGCCGCCTGGTTGGTGGAGCCAATCGATTTATAACTGTGGATCGTTTGACCCATTACCCTTGTGCCCAGACCGCAAAACAGAACAGCCGGATTGATGGAGTCGGGCAACGCGCTGAGGGTGTATGCCTTATTTTCCTCGTCAAGTTTGAGACCCGATTCGGCAAAATGGGACAAGGCCAGGGCGACCTCGGCCCTTTTAAGACCGGCCCCGTGAGCTATCTGGTCAATTGAATGACGCTCTTTGGAATCGAGAAGATATCTGAGCACCCTGGCGAATTTCTTAGCATCATCCGACGACGTCAATTCCGTTCCACCACTTTCATGGAGAGGTCAAGCGCCGGGGCAGAGTGGGTGATCCTGCCGATCGAGATTCGGTCGACTCCTGTGAGAGCTGTTTTCCTGACATTGGCCTTATTCACATTACCCGAGGCCTCCAGGATGACCTTATGCCCCCGGGCAATAGAAACCGCCTTCTTGAGCGCGGCGAAGGAAAAATTATCAAGCAGTATATAATCCACTCTGTAACTCAATGCGATCCCCAACTCGTCCAAATTCCTCACCTCGATCTCGATTTTGGCGCGGGTCTTCCTGCGGTGGCTTTCAACCTTCTCGAGCGCTTCCCTGAACCCACCCGTAGCCGCGATGTGATTTTCCTTTATCAAATACATGTCGAAGAGACCAAGCCGATGATTGCAGGCGCCTCCATGGCTCACGGCCAGCTTTTCCCAACGCCGCATACCCGGCATGGTCTTTCGCGTATCGAGAATTTTCACCGGCAGATCGCGAATCTCGGCCACCATGGCGGCAGTCATGGTGGCGATCCCCGACAGATGACAGAGAATATTCATGGCGGTACGTTCGCCGGTGAGAATGGCGTTCAGTGATCCACTCAAACCAAGCACCTTATCGCCCGATGCCACGGCTGAGCCGTCGCGTATAAAGCGTTTCACTTTCACGCTGCGGGAAAGTTGCTGAAAGACCTCGGCAAATTGGGCGGTTCCCGAGATGACGCCGCCCGCCTTGGCAACGACAACGGCCTTCCCGCGCCGGCCATCGAGTTTGAGGGCGGCGGTGGTAATATCGCCGGCGCCGATATCCTCCGCCAGCGCCAGGCGAATTAATTCCTTTTCGATCTCAACTTTGTCCATGATTTCAATTTAGCAGCTTAAATTGCGGTGTCAATCGGAAATGTCTTGACTAAGAGTCGGAGTGGAATAATTTATGGGATATCATGATGAACATTCCCCATGCCGTACCGTGTACGAAGAAGGGCCATACCAATAAACTATGCTGGCTCAGTACCCTGGCGGACAATGACGGCGCCGAAATTTCCAGGCAGGATGATATTCTGGTCTGCAACGAATGCGCCGCGTTCAAGGAAATCATCAATCGCGGATTCGGGCGCCGCACCGCCGATATGGCCCTGGGATCGACTATCGCGACGTTGTTGAGACAGGTATCGGATCGCAATATCAGTCTGGACGAGGCCAGGCAGCAACTCGAAAAGAAGGTTTCGGAACTGGCACTGATGAAGATTATCACCGATGCAGTGGTCAAGACCGGAGACCTGTCGCGGGCATTGAAAATAATCCTGACCGGCGTGACATCGGGCAGGGCCTTTGGATTCAACCGGGCCGGCATCTTCCTGGTTGACCAGCGCCATGAGTACCTGCAGGGCATGGATGCGGTGGGACCGGAGAACTGGCAGGCCGCAATCAGAATTTGGAACGAACTCCATGCCCTGAGTTTCGAGCAGCAGATAAATAACATCTTGAAAGCTCCCCAACTCGGGAGAGACTACCTGCAGATGATCATCGAGAGAATCAAAATTCCCCTGGCCAACAAGTCGAATTTCCTCTTGCGCGCCCTGTGGTCGGAGAAACATACCTTTTTCCGCAAGAGCGAGATGGATCCATTTGTGGTCGGCGGCATCCTCAAGCATCTCGATTTCAACGAATTTGTAGCCGTTCCCCTCAGGGCCGAGGGCATTCAGTTGGGCTTGATGGTGGCGGATAATTTCTACACCAACAAGCCGATCACCGAGGCCTCTATCGACGCGTTGGAGACATTGGCCAACACCTGCATCAGCGTGCTCGAAATCACCGTCTTACATGAGCAGTTATCGCAAAGGCTCCAGGAACTCGAGAGGGTGAACCAGTTATTGCGCGAAAACCAGGCCTACCTGCTTCAGGCCGAGCGCCTGGCCGATATCGGGAGACTGGCGGCGACGGTTGCGCACGAGTTTAAGACGCCGCTAGTGACGATTGGCGGTCACGCCAGGAGAGCGATACGAGACATAAACACGCCGAAATTCAAGAAAAAGGACCTCGACATAATCGTATCGGAGATAGACCGCCTGGAAAAGATAACCTCCGAAATACTCGAATACTCAAAGCCGTCTAAATTCGACATCAAATCATATTCGATTAACGACTTGGTGAAGGAGTCGCTGGAATTTCTGGAGCATAAGCTGCTCAATCTGGGTATAAGGCTCAGAGTCAGATATGCCGACAGCGATCCGCATATCGCGGTAGACGAGAGAAGGTTCAGGCAGGTCATGTTCAATATAATCGATAACGCTCTCGATTCCATGAAGACCGGCATGCACCTCAAGGTGGAAACGCGGGCGCTCGAGGGGTATGCGGCGCTGGACATAATAGACTCCGGCTGCGGGATTCCCGACGACCTGCGCGACAGGATATTCACATTCTTTTTCACGACCAAGGCCAAGGGCTCGGGATTGGGGCTGCCGATATCGAAGAGAATCGTCGAGGACCACGGCGGCTACATAGAGTTTGAATCGAAATTGAACAGCGGAACCACCTTTTCGGTATATTTTCCGATTTCGGGCCAAAAATAATTTGAAAATTCGCTTGGCCGGTGATAGAATAATTATTACATTATTGCCGACTTCAATCTTCAATCGTCAATTTGCGGTTGGCGTAAGTAGAGGGGGTTAAGATGATTCCTGTATTGATCGTGGAGGATGAGCAGCACCTGCTCGATCTTTATTCCGATGAGCTGTCGGACGCCGGATTTCAGGTCCGTCCGATATCATCGGGTAAGGAGGCGCTGGACTGGATCAAGAAGGAACGCCCGGGAGTGGTTGTCCTCGATATCAAGCTGGCTGACATGGAGGGATTGCGCGTCCTCGAGATGATCAAGGACCACGATAGGACCATACCGGTGATCCTCAATTCCGCCTACGCGGTTTACAAGGCCGACTTTTCCAGTTGGATGGCAGATGACTACGTGGTCAAGTCGTCGAATTTGACGGAGTTGATAGCGAAGGTCAAGCACTATGCCGGTTCGGCCGGAGCCCAGCCCGTGGGAGCGTGATCAGAGTCCAATATCCGCTTACCTCCGCGGAAAAAGCGAATGACAGTCCTGAAGCGGCTACTTCAGGACTGTCATTTTTATTGTCGATGCATCATCGCCGGCGCTAAGCCTGCAATAATAGACCCCCGTGCTCAACTTCGCATTACCGGTATCATAAGAGACGAGATGTCGCCCGGCTTCCTGGCGCCCCTCATAGAGAAGATCGGCCCTCTGGCCAAGCAGGTTAAATAATTCGAGCTTGACGTCGGCCGCTCTTGGCAGGTCATAGGAAATCATGGTCCTGGCGTTGAACGGATTCGGATAATTCGTTAGAAGCAGGTGGTTTTTCGGGATCATCGCATCATCATCGCCATCGATCGCGGAGCTTTCGACGGTGCCGCCTGATATTACGAAGAATTTGCCGCCCATATTGTTGAGGAACTGCTGTCCGGCAATAATATCAGGCACGCCGTCCCCGTTGACATCGCCGATAGGCCTGACCGTGAATATCTTGGAGTCGGTGTAGCAGGTCCAGATCTCCTGACCGTCGGCGCCGTTTATCAGCGCAACAGCTCCCGTGAACGCGCCGGCTATGGCCTCGCAGACGCCGTCGCCGGTGACATCGTTAGCCCAATAAACCGCCCAGACATCGTCGCCCATAGGGTATGTCCAAAGCGTGCTGCCATCATGGCCCGATAAAGCCAGGGCATAATTACCCCAGGAGGCCACGAGGACTTCGGAAAACCAATCTCCATTCAGATCGGGGCTAATGACGATTCTCATCACCGGCCCCCCGGCCTGGGCAGTCCATAACGTGTCGCCGACACGGTCCCTGGAATAACCGGAAAGGGCAAATACGAGATTTCCGCTGCTCCAGGATCCGGCAATGACATCGCCGTAAGCATCACCGTTGGCATCTGGTATCCCGGCCAACGAGAAAATCGATCCATTGGCGTCAAAGCTCCATATTAAGCTGGTGTCGAGTTCGACGCCGGAGTAGAGATAAACCTTGTCGTCGGTGTCCCCCGCGCCCAGAACAGCCTCGGGGATATTGTCATAATTGATATCGCTCACCCTGCTGACTGAATAAACGGCGTCGGCAACCTGATGTCTCCAGATCATGGCGCCGTCGGCTCCATTCAGGAGGATGCCGGCATTGGCGTCCGAGCCTGCCCCGGCCAGGACCTCGGGGATAGTGTCACCGTTGATATCGCCCATCGAGGCGACGCTATAGACCCAGCCGCTGGGCAGGTTCTGATAAGTGTCATATGACCAGATTGTCTGCCCGGAGGCGCCCTCGATGGCGAAAATGGTCCTGCTGCCCCAGGCGGTGCCCAAGATCAGGTCGCGGGTCCCGTTATGATTCATATCATCTATGGCTATGAGACACTCGTCGCCATAGCCGCCGGAATTGGATGGCCCGCCCAGGGGCCTGGCCGACCAGATGAGCTCGCCCTCGCCGTTGCCCGAGCCGGAGACGCAGAGAAGATTATCGGTGGTGACACCGGCGTCGAACGATTCGGCAACGACATCCTGAATGCCATCGCCGTTGACATCGTCCACAGCCGTGCATGAAACCACGTTTTCCGGCCCCTGATAGCTCCAGATTATCTCCCCCGGCTGGAAGACCAGAATTCCATTGGCCTCTATGGGCAACGGGGCCGTGGGCCGGACAGGATCATTGGAATAGAATGAAAACACAGCGTCATATGATCTGATTTCGGCCGGCCTGAAATGGAATCGATACTGACGATGCTGGCCCGGAGAAATAGTATCGGGGATGGACGGACCAAGAATTGTGAAAACGGTATCTTGAAATAAAACCGTGTCGATAATCAGGGCCTCATCACCGCTGTTGGATATGTCGAGTTGGCGAACATGGTTTCCACCAACCGAAATGAAGCCGAATTTAAGCGTATCGGCGCCAAAATTAATGACCGGCGCCGCCAGCGCCGTTGACGCGCATAAGAGGAGACATAGCAATACCCTCATAACCGCACCTCCTGTAGAATTACAAATCAAATCGCCTGAGCCAATTCTGGATTCACCAAAGACCTCACTCCAAAAAAATGGGCGGCTCTACCTCAATAATATCATCTTTCTCGAAAGAATGCTGCTTCCCACTCTCAGCCTATAGAAATAAATTCCACTGCTTACCGAATTTCCTTTAGAGTCCCTCGAATCCCAGATGACTCTTTGTGTCCCGGAATCGTGCGCGCCGATTAACTGGTATTCCTTCACAACTCTTCCTACGATATCGAAAATCGAGAGGTTTCCCCTGATTCCCGACGGCAATTCCACCGTAATGGCCGTCCTGGCATTAAACGGATTGGGGTAATTCTGAGCCAGGCCGACAGACCCGGGAATCGGGCTTTCACTGGCTCCGGTCAGGTGATGGAAAATAAACGACCATACCGGAGAATACGATCCCCATCCATGCGAATTTTCGGCTTTCACCCGCCAACAGAAGAAGGTATCGACCTGTGGCGCTTGCAAGACCATAACCGTATCGGTCAGGAGCGAATCGATATAAAAAGGAGTTATCAGGGCGGTATCGGGATAGACCTCGAGGAGATATCTTTGGGCCGACGGGGCTTGATGCCAGGCAAATGTCATCACGGTGTCGGTCAGGACCGTATCGCGCGGCGGGAAGAAGGGAACCGGGGCCGGCGGGGCGGTATAGAAAACGAATGACGCGATTGACGAATATGGGCCCCATCCATATTGGTTGCCGCCCTTGACTCTCCAGAAGACCAGCGAATCGATCGGCTGAAAAACCGGCGTCAAGCTGGAATCGGCCACGAGCGAATCGACGAAAAGCGGCACGGCCAACAGCGAATCGGCGTAAATCTCAAGCAGGTAACTTTGGGCGAATTGCGACCTGTGCCAGACGAAAGTTATTGTGGTATCGACCAGAATAGTATCCTGCGGCGGGAATATCAGGACCGGGGCGGGCGGCCGCGGATCAGTCGGCGGCAGAAGCTTGTCGACCACGACCGGCCTGTTGCTGGGGACAACGACGTTATTGACGGTCCTTGTCGAATATCCGGCTTTCAGGAATCTGAGCGTATAGGTCCCAGGATCCAGGAGGCGTCTGTAGCGGCCGCTATCGGGCCGGGAGAGACGCGGCCGGATATCGGCATTGATACGCTCGACAACCTGCACCTCGGCCTCGATCGGTTCGAGGGTAACGGAATCGCGGATTATCCCGGTGATCGCCGACCCGAGGGCGCGGCCAAGGAGGTAATATTGAGAAGGCAGGTGGCGGTTGCAGATGTCGTCCACCAGAGTCGAATCCTGAATTGTCGTATCCGAAATTTCGACTGAAAAGGCCACCGTGCCAAAATTGCCATAGAAATAGGTTTTGAAATCGCCCTTGTCGACCAGGGCCCGCCTAGCCTCGTAGGTGGAATCTCCGGCGTCATCGACTATGCGGCTGCAGTATTGCCGGCACAGGGACAGCATCATGGTTTCATCGGGGCTGGCGCCATGCCCACCATCGGTTGACCACCACCACCAGGGGTAATAAGCGACCTCGGATCTTCCATAGGTTGGGGAATGATAATCGAGTCCTACAACGGGGCGGTAGCGCCAGGCGAAGGCGGCCATGGCGATATTCTCAGTTTGAGTGAACGGGGCCGTGCCTTTATACTGCAGCGATTCCGGAGTAGTGGCATCAAGCCCCTGGTCGATATTGAAGCCGAGATCATAGTTGCGGTTGTTGTCAACACCGTCGTGAAAATCGAAAACCCCGTTGGAGTCGTTGTCGCATTTATTCTTGCGCCAGTCGGTATCGCCCTCCTCGACCACTATGTGACCCTCGGGGTTGATATACGGCACGCAGAATATTTCGAGCTCATTGATATATCTTAAAGCAACCGAGTCGCCGAGCGCATAGCGGGCCATGATATCCTGAATGAACCACATGACAACCTCGACACCCAGCACCTCATCGGCATGGACTCCGCCGCAGTAGAAGACCGCCGGTTCATCCTCTTCCATCGAGACATTGTCGGAGATCTTGAATCTGAGCATCGGGATGTTGTCCCTGGTCGAATACCCCATGGTGTCGAGCCTGCAGACCTGCGGATAGGCGGCCTCGAGATCGGCGAGAGTCTGCAACGCCTGGGAATAGCGCGTGTACCGGGAAGGCAATTGAGCGTTGACTCCGGCGAATGCGATCAGCAATATCAATGATGTTAAAACGAATCTGCGAACCGGCATCGATTTTTCTCCTTTATTTCATGCGGGGCATAATGAAGCCGCCATCTTATTATCGACTTTAAATTTTATCAGGCCCTCGATAATCCGGGCATGCTCATTTCAGGCTGTCATTTCAGGAGGGTCATCCTCTTCGTTATAACGCCATCGAACGTGGCCAGGCGGTAGAAGTAAATGCCGGACGAAGCATCGCCGGCATTCCAGAGAATCAGATGGCTGCCGGCATCGAATTCACGATCAGCCAGAGTCGCAATTCTTTGCCCGAGGACATTGAAGATATCGATCGTCAAGCGCTGCCGGGATGGGAGGTTAAACTCGATCTGAGTCGCGGCGTTGAATGGGTTGGGGTAATTCTGGCCAACAGCGAATTTCCCGGGGACCATCTCCCGATCATCAGCACCGACCATGTAGGGCGAGCCGGTCGTGAACTTGACAGCCCGGCCACTGGAAATCTGCGCGGCCCCGGCCGGGCGGGCGCCGTTGAAGTTGATACATATGCCATCGGTGCGGTCGGGCGAACAGATGCCGGCAGACATTGTGGATACGGATTGAGCGGTCTGGTATTGGAAAATGATTTCATTGTCGCCGGATAGGGACGGCCAAAATGCGTTGTCCAGAATTATTATTTCGAAAGTCTGGGTGCGGCCGTTGTCGCTGTCGTAGGCGTTTCTCCAGCCGATTATAAACCGACCACCGGACTCGTCATGATGGTAATAGACGCGCATCGGCGTCTGCACGAAATCATCCCAGAAAGGAGCGATCATGGCCATGGCGTTCTGGGGCGCCGGTATGGGACAATTATAAAAATTCGGCCACCAGGTTCGGCCGAACGCCGCAAAACCGTTATCGCAGATGGTTATCTCATCGAAAACCTGACCATAGTATAGCGCCGGGAACGGCAGCTCGATGGTCGCGACGTCATCATCAGTGAGTGAAACATAAGTCCAGGCTGTATTAATATCGATCCAGCTGTAATCGGGATGATATAAGTATGTGGTGTCAGTGTTATCGAAACAGTAGTAGCCGTAATTATCAGGGCCGACAGGGTCCGATTGCTGCACCTGCCCCACCTGCACGCTGAAAGAGGAAGTGACGACATGAGGTCCGAGACCGGTGTAGATCATGGTGAAATTAATGATATGGCCGATGTAAATATCGGAATCGACAAAGACTGCGAAGTGGTCATCGACGTTGCTGACGGTATCGCCCGGCAAGCAGTCGCCAATAACCGCCATCGAATCGATTATTTGGACCTGGTCATCGGAGGTCCGTAGAATGGCGCTGGCGCTCAAAACAGGGTCTTCGCCAACATTAATGGCCTGCACAATTATCTCGGCCAATTCCCCGGGGTCGAGTCGCCCGTTCAATCCATCTACAATCATTACCGTGTCGGATATGATATTGCCGGCGGCAACCGAAAGGTTAACGACGTTGTGCCAGGTATGGCCGCCAACATCGGTGACATCAATTATCATCCTGGCGGTGGCGCCATCGGGCAGTTCCGATGCGGCGCTGATAAGAAATGGCTGGTCGGGTGACGACGATTCGCCGGGCGCGATGTTGCCATAGTTCGCTGTTGATCGGGAGATGGTGATGCCGGGCATCTGGCAAGAGATATTGGCTGTTACGTCGTAGGCGGTATCGGTGGCGCCGTAATTTATCAATTGGACCGGCAACTCGACCGTCTCCGAGGGGTTGAGAATGCCATCGCCATCCCCCTGCGACTCTCCGCTGGAGTCATCGTCAACGGTGTGGGAGGCGTAGCCCACAATGGCCCCGCTGGTATGGTAATAAAGGCTGTCCTCGTATGGTATGTAGTTTCTTGCTGTCGCGGTGACTTTCATATATCCCGGGGTAAGTGGCGAGGCCATGAATTCGAAATTACCGGCGTTATTGGTGAATCCGCTGGCGAACACCTCGGCGCCTTTCCAGATACAGACCGCGGCCCCGTCAATTGCCGTTCCCAGCGTGTCCTGAATATGAATATCGACCCGGTTCTGGCCGAATGCGATTGAATCGGGATGCCCAACCTGCATCGGGCGCGGGACATCGGTCCAGCAGTTGATCTCGGGGTCGCCAAGGATGTTATAACTGTTGAAATAGAGTTCCACTTCGCCATTGGGATTGCGATTGGTGGGGAAGGCGTCATAGAGCACCATCTTCCCCATGAGCTGGGCCTGGGCCAGGGTTGTAACGTCCTCGTAAAACAGGCCCCAATAAGTTCCTATATCCAGGGTGTTGGTCCAACGCGTATGGGCGTAGTGGTTGCTGTTGCCGATAAAACCAGCCCCTCCCTTGTTGTTGGACCTGATCCAGGTCTCCCCGAAACAGACGTCGTAAAACTGGTCGTTGTAATCTCCGGTGCCACACACCATGGAGGTCATGATGGGATACTTGTTGACGTTGGTGAGGGCGCTGATGTTCCAACTCGTGTAATCCGGCGGGGTCCAGCCATCGGCCGTTCCGTATCCTCGATAATTCACGAATGCGACCCCGGCATTTATGGCGGCGCTGATCAAGGAAGGTAGATTCCAGCCCCCATTTTCGGCGAAAAATGTATCGACATGAGTGAATCCACGGCTCATCATGGCCTCGCGGCACCAGAGCTTGGTGAAGCGCGGGCTGGTGAACGAGAATCCATCGCTTCCGGCTACAACCACGCCGCGGTGATACCAGCTGGTATCGGTCATGAATGGGGTGCGTTCATACCTGAAAAGCTTATTAAGATAGTAACCTATTTCGGCCTGATTATCGAACGAGATGCGGCCGATCAGGACCTCGGGGAAATAGTCATTGCCGTGGAGGAAAGTGTAATAATTGTCGGATTCAATGTCGCCCAGGTCGAGCGGATTATCGTACTCCCTGGTCGCGATGCCGGGTCCGCTCGGCATCTCCACGTCGCCCATGATAACGATATAATCCGGCTTGTTCTGGCAGGAGTCGAATCGCGCCAGGATATAATTTCTGATATTGACATAGGTGTTGGAACCCAATTGACTCTGCAGAATCGGCACGACATCGAAGCCTTTAGCCTTCTTCCAGACAATGAACGGCTGCACTTGCGAGGCGAAGGCGTCCGGGTAAAGCACCCAGTAGGCCCCGCGTGTCACCCGAACGGGATCGAAGACGGCCGGATTATCGACAAATGAGCGGTATATCGGGGCGAAGGCCTCGGAAATATTATCGCCGTACCGCGTGATTTGAGAGCCGGCATGCGAGACCTCGATCTCCAAATCGGTAAAAACCCGAAGTGATCCATTGTCGGGATCGTATTGAACAGGCGATACGGTGAGCGCATACAGGCGCAGGTCGCGCATGACCCCGGCAATTTCGCCCGTAACCAGTGGCCGTTCAACCTGCGAAAATGGGGTCTCCGCGCCAGCCAGAAAGGACTGCATGTCTTCTTCCGATGCGGAAGCCAGTGAGATATCGGGTATATCGGTGTATTCCTGGCGGACGATCTTAAATGATGGATCGGCATCGAACGGCACGGCCAAGAGGCGGGTGAGAGTGGGAATAACCGTATTCTCGGGGCCAAGGTATGCGCCCCGGCTTTGTCCGAAAGCCTCTGGAAGATAAGCAGTAATTGCCTGTCGACCATCGGGCAAAGTCACAGGATCGTGATCCAGGGATGAAATATGGATATTAATGATAGTGCGGTCGGCGGCCTGAGTTAATGCGGCCACGTCGGAGGGGGTGTTGTCGAATTCAAGCGAGTTGCCATGGGCGCCGATCGCCAAAGGCAATGCCAATATTATCAGGGCTGTCAACCCGCGCTGCATATCTTATTCCTCCTCGGTCGAATAAATGTAGTATGGGCGGATATGTCCACCCGCGTCATTTCAAGTTAATAACAGGGCCGCCAGTTTCGGCGTTCCCAAGAGTTGGCCCGCAACCGCGGAGGATTACTCATATTGCGATTGCAGTTCCGCAAATAAATCAGAGGGTCAATTTTCGGAGAGCTTCCTTGCCCGTCCGTCGATCTTGCTTTCTATCGTCCCCGCCTTCTCGACAGCCTCCACGATAATCTCGGTCAACCCCAGGCCGGTTTGTTTGATTTCGGAGGTCACCGGGATACCGAAATACTTGTCGGCGTTGGCGTTGGCGACATAGTCAATTGACGCCACCGAATAGCCACGATCGGGCTCCACGGGCGCTCCGCCGACCCTGACTTCAACAAGCTCGACGTGGGCGCTGTCGCCTCGCCAGATATACGATAGCCCCGACAACTGCAGAGAACCCTGGTAGCTGCCCTGTTCCAGGCCGATATTGTGCTCTGCTATCTTGATTAATTCATTTCCCGTAAGAGTGAAAGTGACCACGCTGTTGTCGAAAGGCAGGATTTCATGAATGTCCATCTTGGTGACCGGACCGGCGGGCAGATCCTTGCGGATACCACCGGAATTGAGGAAGGCAACATCCGTTCCCATGCGACTCCTCAAGGCATCAGCCAGCCAATCACCGATATTCGACTCGGCCCGATATTGAGTTTGCCAATTGTCTTTCAACTGGGCAATCACCATTCCATACGATTTATCTACCTCGGCTTTGATGCTGTCCACAAGGGCGCTGAGCCCCGGATCCGGGGCAATTTCGGCGGTAAGCATCGGGATAAGCCTGCCGGAATATTCCATCACGCTGTCACCGCCTACGGTCAGATCCAATCGCCCCAGGTTGCGGCAGTTGGAGCCGGTTTGAGCAATGATGACGCCGTTGACCCGCTCGGGAGTCTCAAGGCGCGTATGGCTATGGCCGCCCAAGATCAGGTCGACTCCCCGAATGCTTTTGGCCAGCTCGCGATCATTGTCGATCCCGAGGTGAGAGAGGACGATTATGAGGTCTGTCTTGGGATCGATTTCCGCGACAATCTTATCCACCTCCGGAGCCGGGTCGAGCGAAATAAAGCCGTCGAGCTTCTCCGGCGCGGCCATGCCGACCATTTTGTGATATGTCAGTCCAACGACACCGACCTTAAGGCCGTTGACATCATAAATATGATAAGCCTCCGGCACGAAAGAGGTATCGCCTTTGACAAAATTGGCGCAGAAAACAGGGAATCCGGCAATCTTAATGAGATTTCTGACATTCGAGGCCCCCTTGTCGAACTCGTGGTTGCCGAATACCCAGCCGTCGTAGCCGATATCGTTCATCATGGCGACCAGCGCCCCGCCGTAAGCGCCCTGGTATTCCATATCGCAGATAAGCGTGCCGGTCATCAGATCGCCAGCATCGAGGAGAAGCGAGCGCTCCGATTGGCCCCTTTCCTGCCCAACGAAATAGTCGAGCGCCACAAACCCGCCGATAAGGGGCTTGTCCGGAATCCAGGTAGCTGGGGTGGGCAGGTAGGCGCCATGCATGTCGTTGGTGTGCAGGATAGTGATTTTCTGGGGGGCCTGCTGAGCGCAGGTAATCGGCGCCAGCGGCAGGACAAATGCGATGATAATAAGAATTGTTGCGGCTTGGATGCGGTTATTCAGCATTTCGATGCCCTTTTCTTTTTTAAACGGAATGTTCCTCGATAGCTCTCGCAGTCGGTCAATAGCTCTATATGTCTGGGCATGTATATAACAAAAATCGACTGGAATTGTCCAGTAAATTTGGGGGATTTGTCGGAACCCGGACGCCAATCAATTAATTGACAACGGACCGAGAGCATCATAAATTCCCCTATCGTTGGCCTGGATGCTAAATAAGCTAATATGAGGGCGGCGTTTTTTTATGCCCTTATTATCACCCATAACACCCATGAGGGGATAATCTTATGACCGATGATGAGAGATTCATGTCGGAGGCGGTGGCCGAGGCACTCGAAGGGGCGGCCGAGGGTGAGGTGCCGATCGGGGCGGTGGTGGTCAAAAACGGCGAGATAATCGCGCGCGGGCACAACCGCCGGGTGGCGCTATCCGATATCACAGCCCACGCCGAGATGATCTGCCTGCGCGATTTCTCGGCCAAATACCAGCGGGAGAACGGCGAGTTGAGTTTCGACCTGTCTGGTGTCACCATCTATTCCACGCTGGAGCCGTGCGCCATGTGCCTGGGAGCGATGATACATTACAAAATAGGCCGCATAGTTTTCGGCGAGCGTGATATCCTTCTGGGGGCCTGCGGCTCGCGGTTCGATTTCGACAAGGAGGCCGGCGTCAATGTCTGCGGCGGAGTCCTGCGGCAGGAAGCTCGCAAACCGCTGATGGATTTTTTCGAGAAGCATTTGGGACATCGTTCTCACCGCTGGAAAGATATCGAGCTGCCGGCAAAGTAGGGCCAGGGCAGGCTCGAATCCCGAATGAATTTCGTCCGGCCGGGCCGCTCCGAAAAAAATCCGCTTATCTGCGAGAAGAATTCTTTTATTCGCGCCGATTCTGCGATATCATTTGCCTTAATTGGGGGGGCGAATGCTGTTTCGCTGAGATTCGTTCAACGCGCCTATTGAAAGGGTGAACCATGCAAAGACTAATCGGTATCCTTGGTATTGCCACGATGATCGGAATAATATTTCTGTTATCATCCCACAAGAAAGCGGTCAAACTGCGCACGATAGGCTGGGGTTTGGGCCTCCAATTCGCATTTGCTCTCATAGTTCTCAAGACAGCTCCCGGGAAATGGTTTTTCCTCAGGGTCAATGACGTCGTCATTGCCGTGCTCAATTGCGCCCAGGCCGGGGCCAGCTTCGTTTTCGGCAATCTGGTCAGCATGTTCGTGCCGGTCGGCCAGACCGACGGGGGTGGATTTACTCAATTCCAGGATCTGGTCGCCAACAACGGCATGGCTATTTTCGCATTCTCGGTGCTGCCGACAATTATCTTCTTTTCATCGTTGATGAGCATTCTCTACCATTACGGTGTCATGCAGAAGGTTGTAAGTTTCGTGGCGCGTATCATGACCCGCACCATGCTGACCTCGGGGGCCGAGTCGCTCTCGGCGGCATCGAACATATTCGTGGGACAGACCGAGGCCCCGTTGGTGGTGAGACCGTATCTACAAAAGATGACACTGTCCGAACTGAACGCTGTCATGGTGGGCGGGTTTGCTACAATTGCCGGGGGTGTCATGGCCGCCTATGTGGGGCTGTTGAAAGACGCTGTGCCTAATATTGCGGGACATCTCCTTTCGGCTTCAATCATGTCGGCGCCGGCGGCGCTGATGATGGCCAAGATTATGCGGCCGGAGGTGGATGTGGCGGAAACAGCGGGCGGCGTCAAGGTGCAGTTCACCAAGACCACTCAGAACGGCATCGATGCCGCCGCGGCCGGGGCCGGCGACGGGCTTAAGCTGGCGCTCAACGTGGCCGCCATGCTGATCGCCTTTATCGGCCTGGTGGCATTGATAAATCTCATCCTGGGGCTCTTTCGGGATGGCCTGACGCTTTCCTGGATATTCGGCAAGGCACTCTCGCCTTTGGCCTGGCTGATGGGAATACAGTGGGCCGATGCGTCCGAGTTCGGCGACCTGCTGGGCACGCAAATGATGATAAACGAGTTCGTGGCCTACACCAAGCTTCAGGTCTATGCGCCGGTCATATCGGAGCGGACTGCGATCCTGGCCACATATGCCCTGTGCGGTTTCTCCAACCTGGGTTCGGTAGGGATACAGATAGGCGGTATATCGGCGCTGGCCCCGGATCGTCGCGGCGACCTGGCCAAGCTGGGGCTGCGGGCCATGCTGTGCGGCGCGTTCGCCTCCTGGTGTACCTGCTGCATGGCGGGGATACTGCTATAGATAATTAAAATCTTGGCATCTAAAATAAAGCTCCCCGGGCTTTTTAAATTGCGAACTATATCTTTCGATATCAATCGCTCTTAGTGACTCGCATCTTAAATACTATGTCCCAGGTCCTCCTCTTCGCTTTTTATTTAAATAGAAAAATATGATCAAAGTACCCAGCGGAAATAGAATGAATGAAAGAAACCCCCACGCAGTTGGGTCTTTCCCCACCATAAACGCAGACCGTGCGTTATATAGACTAAGACCAATCCATATCGCAATCAAACCAAGGCCCAAAATTGTCATTACTGTTTCTTCCATACACACTCTCCCCGAATTAGGCTCATTGCCAACTATTTCGTTCAATTTCGAAAAGTAAAACCATTCATTTGAAATCTTGCCATAACTCCATTTGATTATTATAATATAAATCATGAAAGATGGCGAAAAACCATATTACGCCCAAACTATGCATCAAGCATACCTCACGATCGCTGCTAATGCATATTTGAAATATACTCTAATAAATAAACAAACGGCCTACTACAAATACGCAAACACTTTAGATTCTTTACGAATGCATTTATTTTTCGCCCATCAACGGCGTGAGCAATTAATAATATCCATAATATTCAGTGCCCTTTGCCTTGAGGCTTTCATTAATCACTATGCAATTAGTAACTTTGATAAATCTTATTTCAATAATTATATAGAAAGTCTCCCTATTAAAAAGAAATGGATGATTATTCCCAAATTAATCACTGGAAAGTCATTTAAAATGGGTTCCCAAGAGATGACTAAATTAAAAAGCCTATTTGATATGCGCGATAAGTTGGTTCATTATAAGACCATTTTTTATAAATCATTTGACCATTACAAATCATCAGATACTGAAGCGACCCGAATTGTGTCCGCCATCAAAGCCAAGAATGCTCTTCTGGCTGTCTCTTCTTGTATCAAAGGCTTGAAGAAACTTGACCCAGAAGTTGATTCAGCCTGGATTAAGAATGCCCTCGATCCGCTTGTAGAGAATTCACTCCTTAAATTAAATTTATGAAATCACCATATTGGCTAATGACTAGAAAATAGTCTTGAACAAGTAGGTGCTCTTATGGCATTCTTCTTCTCCAAAGATAAATACAAATACTTATTAAATCCCGCGTTATCATCCGCCGTTTTTAATAACTTAAATAGTATTGCAAATAGTAGAAGCCCTCGAGACTATTTTATTAAGTCATTCTGTTTTAATGCG
>Ga0154764_1126_pt2 | contig 53148 bp, 42 predicted proteins | sample Rifle2008BG16ft_FD_105772 | JGI IMG/M metagenome (GOLD analysis project Ga0154764, IMG submission 105772) | candidate division Zixibacteria bacterium RBG_16_53_22
CGCAACAATTAAGGCTTTCCGATATTGCCATTTTGCAAATAATGTTGGTCATGATATCTGCATCCTTTCCTGTCGAGCGGTTAATGGTTGAAAAAGCAAAGCGCTGTAGATTTACGCCAATATTATCAGGATTGTTTCATAAATATTCGTATCGGTCCCGCGTGTCAAGGGAAAAAATATGCCCCGCTCCGCCGGCATCGAGCCGGCGCCGCGGTGTTGGCGCCCCTTTTTGGTAAGGGGCGCCTCGCGGGCGGCCGCAAACAGGCTTGACTAAATTATCTCTGATTATAATTTAGGGTCGAACAGTCGATTTGTTATTGGAAGGAGTAGAGGCAATATGAGAAAGAGAATCTTTGGATGTTTGTGGATCTTGACCCTGGCTATTTCCGTGAATGCCCAGCAAAGCCTGACTCCTGGCGGACAACTGGCGGCCATGACCTGGCTGGAGGGTGAGTGGACAGGAATATTCGGGGAAAGTCCTTTTTGGGCGAGCTACTCGTCGCCTCAGGGCGGGGCGATACTCTCGATCAGCAAGGATTTGACACCGGGCCGGGAACCGTGTTATATCGAATTCGAGCGTTTCTCGTATGATGATACCAGCGTCTATCTGGTTCCCTATCCTGGCGGAGTGCCGCACTCGCTGAAATTCAGGTTGGTTGATTTTGATCCGATGTCGAAAAAGGCTACTTTTCGAAATGTCGATAACGATTGGCCGACCGACCTCATTTACAAACGCGTCGACGGTGACAGCCTCATCATCACGCTTACCGGCCCCGGTGAGGAGGGCCGGCCACGGACAATCACCGCCCGATTGGGGCTGGTCAAGGGTAAATAGTTTCGATATTTAATGGGCTACTACACCCAAAAGCTCTCTGGCCGGCGTTTGATGGAATGCTATCGTGTCGCCACGCCGCGCGTGAAACAGTATCTTGAATCGGAGATATCGCACGTCAAATACCGTCTGGGGCCCAACGCTACGGTTCTCGAGCTTGGTTGCGGCTACGGACGAGTGGCTTTTGAATTGGCCGGGGTTGCGCGCAAGGTGGTGGGTATAGATACCGCCGCGGAGAGCCTCAAGCTTGCTCGAGAGCTCGGCGCCGACATGCCCAACTGCGAATTTATCGAAATGGACGCCGCCGATTTGAAGTTTCCCGATGGCGTATTCGATGTTGTGGTCTGCATCCAAAACGGAATTTGCGTATTCGGTGTCGACCAGGCGCGACTTTTCGGGGAGGCTCTTCGAGTTGCCAGGCCCGGCGGCCGCGTTATCTTCTCGAGTTACTCGCCCCGTTTCTGGGAACATCGATTGGAGTGGTTCACGATTCAAGCTGCGCGCGGTCTGGTGGGGGAGATCGATTACGAGTTGACCGGTGATAATGTCATCGTTTGCAGGGATGGTTTCAGGGCCGGGGCGATGGATGAGACGGATTTCCGAAAATTATGCGGCAGATGTGGAATTGAATCAGCGATAACCGAAATTGATAATTCCAGTATTTTCTGTGAGGTGATTAAAAATTGGAGCGCGAACTCGACACAGTTGCCATAACTGCCTTTATGCTTCTGGCATTTTCTTGTTGTACCGCGGCTGGTAGAGCTCGATAGCGAAATCGCCCGGAGCTTTGAAGTGGACTGCCCGTCCATACCCGACATCCTTGATCTCGTCCACGAATTCCACGCCCCGGCTCCGAAGCTCGGATACTGTTTTTTCGATATCGTCGCAAATGAATGAGATGTACGGCAAACCGGATGGTTGGTTGCTGGCTGGATCGTCGGGATGGCATCCCATCTCGGCCGGGGGCAGATCGAATATCAGCCACCCGCCACCCACGTCGACCCCAGGGAAGCCGAGCTTATCGCGAAGAAATGCCCGCATCTCTTCCGCCCGCGAGGTGAAAAACATAGTGTGTACGCCAGTTATCATTGTGCCCTCCTCGGTAGAAAATTAACGATCATCCGTCTATTTCCTGCTTGGCTTGTCGGGCCAACCGCAGCAACTCCCAATAGGGAGGCCGGTAGCCGGCCACCTCCTGGAATTGCCGAGCCAGAATAAGCATGCGCGCTTTTATCGCCGCATGCCTCTTGCTGAACCCCTTATTTTTCAGGGCAGCCTCTGCGCTCATACCCTCAGGGATCGGGCCGACCATCCCCAATCTGTTCAGGACCCAACTATAGACCTTGGCAATTCTGGCCATGGGCAGAAGATATATATTATATGTTAGCTTCTCCCCGCGGTCGGCGGCCTCGAGCATGGCATCGATCACCGCGTTATCGACATGGTCTTTCCAGAGCGTCTCGATATCGCGCCACTCGGCCACGACCGCGAGTTGCGGGTCGTATTCAAGATCCGACGGCGCTTCGGTTTCGAAATTTCGGACCCCGAACGCCGACAGCCACGCTACCGCCCCCGGCGACGAGATATGCGTTGCCTTGGTCCAGAGTCTCACGCCCGCCGTTCCGTATGGCTCGGATACGACCTCCGAGCAATATTTTTCCATGGCCTCGCCGGCATCCATCCTAAAATCGTACGGAATATGCCGGCTTTCGGCTTCATTGAGGGCAGATTGTGCCGCCCTGTGAGGCAGTGTCGGGTCGGTCACCAACTGTTGCAAGTCGTGCCGGAGACGGAGAACCATCACTCGCAGCTTGGTGTCGCGCAGGTAATCCTCGGGCGAGCTTATGGTCACACCACGCTCGATATGCGATTCGATTATTTTGGCAAGATTGCTTTCAGGATCGACATAAACAAGCGCCGCGTGTGAGAAATTGCCCTGGAAGTTGTTGCCGCGCGCTATCAGGGCCGATGTTGGCGCTCCCCCGCGCGAAATGAGTATGTCACCGCTATGGATACCTACCCCCAGGATCTTCGCCGATGCCGTCATGGACGGCTCATTGCGGCAGTACAATAGAGGTGACAGGGAGTCCGAGCCGGCCTGTAACATGATCTCCTCGAGGGCTGCTCGGGTGCCATACATCAGCCGGTAAGCCGCAACCTGAGCCGGTCCCTGTCTCATATCCCAGTGGCAGGACTGTGATTTGACTTCGTTCCTGAGTCTCACCGCCAAAGCCTGAAAAGAACTCAGGTATTGGGGGCAGGCCGCGATCATCACCGCCGATGAGAACATGCCATCCTCGAGCCGCAACAACAGAGACGATTCAGGCCCTATCGGTATGGCCGAGAGCGAATCGAGCAGGCGAAAATTGAGGTCTATGCTCAACCCGATCTGCGCTGCCAGGGATTCGCAGCCGAGCCTCTTAAATTCGAGAAAACGCTTTTCGAATTCCAGCCAGGTCTCGTCCTGATTCCAGGCAAAAGGCGCTTTCTCCGAGCCCTTCGTCGCCGCCGGCTCGGGGCCGGGAATAAGCAGGATCAGGTAAATAGCCATAATCGCCGTGAAAGCGATTATTGCCTTTTTGCGAATAGCCATCGGAAATCCAGTTTACAGTTTGGATATATGGCGCCAGGGTCATCCCGACTCCAACGCGCCTGCGAATTATGGTGTAATATACGAGGGAGATGTCATTTGTCAGCGTAGTTTTATAACCGACTGAATAATAAAGCCTATCCGCACGACTGAGACCCCGGGGTGCGCGCTCCCGCCGGATCGCCAGGGTGAAGACAGGCCCGACTAAATTTTACTTCACCAGGTTATCCCTATACCCTGAATAAAAATTGCAGCTTCATGAAAAAATGCCTCGACGTTTGCTCCCAGACCTTGCTGTTGTCGGCAGTTTCTGTCAATTGAGCGATCTCGTGCGTCGATCCCACATAGAACAAAGAGAATGGGCTCAGCCTGTAAGTCAGGAGCGGATCTATCTCCCAGCTGTTGTCGTAATCATCATACTGCGTAACCAGGCGGACCGAAAACTCCCTGTTGACCTGGCAGCGAATTCGAGTCCGGCCGATGGTCTGCTTGAAAAGTTCCGTGTCAGTGTCGACATTTGTGCTCTTGAGGTAATTCACCGTTGGCTCGATTATGATCCTGTCTATTGGCTTGAACTCAAATCCGGCATAAACCGAAATCTCATTTCCCTTCTCCAGGAGCCATCTGGCCACATTCGGCCCGTAGTGGGCATAGAATTCGAACCCGAGAGTGTGGTTGAGGCGTGTCCCGCCGAATAATTCTGCGGTCCAGAGCTTGTCGAACTCGATTCCGCCCCATTTCTCCTTCCCCCAGCGATAGGAGGCGCCGAAATTCGCCTGGGCGATCCTCATGGTGTTGTTGATTCCGACCATGTAATGCGTCCACTTCTTGATACCGTCGAAATTCCAGCGGTTGTCGAAATTCACCTGGGGCGTGATATATTCGAATATCCCCTTGGTTGGGAAGTAGTTGTATTCGCTGTAGATAAAGAAATTCCGGTAGTCGTTCCAGGGATCATACCCGGTTTCGGTTCTATAGGAAGGCGCCACGTGGTCGTAGTTGGCAGTGAAATTCCAGCCGCGAGCGCGCCGCCGAAACTGGGCGATGGTTGCATCGCCGGAGTACGATTCGCCGTCGAAAACGGCCGTATGCTTGTTATGATCGAATTCGACACTCTCGAGCCCGGCGCTCAGGGCACTATCATTCAATTCCCTGGTGTAGCTCATGACATATTGGCCTATGACACTGTACTTCTGCGATAACTTGATGTCGCCGTCGACTGCGACCACTGTTCCATAACCATCGCCGCCGCCCTCGAAACGCCTGTCTGTTACGATAAAACCCAACTGGTTGTTTTCGCCAAACGACTTTGTGCCTCGCAGAACATTGACCGCGCTCTTGCCGGTGTTCACAATTATGCCCCGCTCCTCCAGCGGTATGATATAGGGCGTGTTTTCGTCATAGGCCGACATGAAGCCGAGGCTGTATCTATTGACTCGACCGGTCAGCTTGGCGGCTACCTGCGGGTCGTTTACGGTCCGGGTATAAAAGGAATTGAAGAGGGTTCGGAAAATGTCGCTTCCTTCCTGAAAAAACGGCCTCCGCTCGGGATACAGAAGAGAGATCGTAGAATTGACATCGATCTGGGCGGCATCGGCCTCGATCTGGCTGAAATCAGGATTATATGTCGCCTCCAGGGTCATACCGGATGTCAACGGATACTTGCCGCCTAAAGAAAGCTCGGCCTTGGCATCCTCATTGTCGAACCGAGAGTGCGGGGAGGATAGATCAGAGAGGTGTCCTGCCTGCGTTCCCACCAGCGATGGCAGTATCTCGAGCCCCCTGCCGGGTTTCACATTCTTGATTCCGCTAACCGTCCCCCACTGACAAACCCAGCATTGGTCATCGTGATTGTAAGCCGCCCACGAATACTGTTTTTGGCTTTCGCGCGGGTGATCGCGCCAAAAATCCATTTTCCAGACTTGAGACTCCCTGTTGGGGAAACGCATGCTTGAAAACGGTATGGCCATCTCCACCTGGTATCCGGAATCGGTTATCATGGCGGCCGATTTCCATATCAGGTCGAATCCCGGATCATCGCCGGTGATACTCGACCAGAGATTGTCTTTCTGAATGCCGTAGGGATTGACGAAAAACTCGTAGGCCCAGGCGGCATTGCCATAGGTATCGATAAGCAATACCACGGCGTCGTCACCCTCGAATTGATCCCTCTGGGTCATGGTGGCGCGGACCTTCGAGGGATCGTCGTGGCAATTGAAGGCGACATATAAGTAATCATCGTCGTATGTAACCGAAACCTCGGTACGCACGGGCGGCTGGAGATTTTTCCCCGGAAAGCGCTCGACGAAATTGTCCACCCTGCCGGCATGCTGCCAGCCGGAATCATTCAATTTTCCGTCGACCGCGATGGCGCTGTTGAGCCTCTGGATCTCGAGCGTGGGATTGAATACCGGGGCAAATTCATCTGCCCGCAGAGTGGCGGAGGATGCCAAGATGATAATTAGCCCCATAATTTCTATAAATACCCGAATGTCGGGCAATAATATTCTTATCATAACCTGCTCCCTGATAAAAACGGATCGGTTACAGGCCCGTTGGACAATAAGCATAGGGAACGTTCCCCTCTGCCCTATGACCACGCGGCCGCCAATGGAATCTTCCTCATTATGGCCGATCAGCTCTTGTTATGACTACGAAGCGGCGGCGAAAATGTTATCGAAATTTATGGCTAATGAAATGCCATAAGATCGAGCGGGCATGAAAGCCGCTCGATATGGCACAATAACGGCATCGATAATGTATCATCGAGGATTTTACTTGACACGATTGGACAATTTGATTAAGTTGCTGCATAAGGGTCTTGTAAATAGTTAAGGTCTTGATAGTCCACGGACTATCACATTTTTAATAACTTACCAAGATAACTTCATTTAAACCTGGAATATCTGATTAATGATAGGATCGCCCTCGCAAACGCCAAATTTACATAATCGAAACCTGACCGCCATCGACAGGTCTCTAAGCTTCAACGCCAATAATAATATTTTTCGATATATGGTCGCGGTGTCCATATTAGCGGTGTGTTTTATATTCGCCGCCAACGCAGTTGCGGCTGCCGACGAGCGCCGAAGTATGAAATTGTCATATGACGAGAATGCGGTTTTTGACCCCGGCGAGGTCGTTCTCCATTGGACGGCTCCGGGGGATGACAGCCTGACAGGGAGGGCATCCGGTTATGATTTGCGGTATCGGCCCTATGCCGCCGGCCCCATCGACACCGATCAAGAATGGCAGTCGGCGATGCAGGCTCTGAGCGAACCCGCACCGGCACTCCCCAATCAGCCGGATTCGGCGATTGTGCAAAATCTCGAATTCGGAGGCTCCTATTATTTCTGCCTGAAGGCTTACGATAACGTTTTTAATTACTCCGGCATGTCCAATTCGCCGTTCCTCGCAGCCGGCGACACCACCGGCTATGATTACGTGCCGGGCGACGCCAACGGCGACGGCAATGTCACCGGCCTCGACGTTGTCTTTCTGGTCGCTTACTTCAAGGGGATCGGGCAACCGCCTTTGCCCTACCTGGCCGCGGACGCCAACGGCAATTGCATTGTCAATGGCATCGACGTAACATACCTGGTCTACTATTTTAAAGGTTGGGGCGACCCGCCGGTCAGAGGAGAATGTATTGCCTTATCCGGCGCGGAATAGGTCGGCGATCTACAGAGGCGTCATTTCGGGGGAGTAGGCGGATAAAGTATCCCGGCGCGGCCAGGCCTCACGTTGTCCTGACAAGGCATTCACCCTCTTCCACCATGGCAGTATAACCCCCCACGATATAGCCGTCATTTTTCTCCAGCTTCGAAAGCATCTCCGCCATTTTCGTCGGGGTCATATATCGCATGTCGTACTCCTTGAATGGAAACAGGGGCGCCGTCTTCATGGCGCGGCGGTGCTTTTCCAAATACTCGTCCATGGTGCATATCACCCTGGCTGGATTTCCTGCGGCGACCGTGTTGGGCGGAATATCGCGCGATACCACCGAGTTCGCTCCGACAATTGATCGCGGGCCGATTTCGACCCCTGGCAGGATAATCGTACCGGTCCCGAAGTGGCACGATTCGTGGATGACAACACGGCCGACACGGGTGGCGTCGAGAAATTCGTTCGGCATGGCATCATGGGCCAGGATAATGCAATATTCGCCGAATCCGCAGTTGTCCCCGATCGAGATCAAGAAGCAGTGCGACGTGTCGATCCAGGTCGACATCGGCAAGTTGACACCTTTCCCGAGATGCATTCCTGTTTTCCGAAGGTTCTCCCACCAGCGTACCTTGCGGGTGGTTTCTAACCTCCCCTTTATCTTGCTTGCCTGGTTTAAGAGAAAACCGATCATCTGTTGATCCTCCTGATAGGGTAAATTTCTGGTAAGAGGACTGCTAATATGCAGCCATAAGCTTCAAACCGTCCTCGAATCCCGGGATCGGTTTTTGAAGTTTCGCGGCAGCCTTATCCACCTTGAGCCCTCCCCGCAGGGGCCGCAGCGCCGTCTGGCCCAATTGGGCGGTGGTTATTGGTCTGATCAGGCTCTGGTCGAGGCCGAAGAACCTGGCGACGATCATGGCAATGTCGTACCTCGAGAGGTAATCCTTGCCCGCTATATGCCAGATGCCACGCAGATCCATTATCGCTGCCTCAATCGATGCGTCCGCCAGGTGGCCGGCATGAACTGGATTGTTGAACTGGTCGGTGACAATATTCAGGCGCTTGCCTGCCCGAAGAGAATCTATCAACCACGTGACGAAATTAGGCCGCACTGCGACGGCCGTTCCGAAAAGCACGTTGCTACGTATTACCAGCGCATTGACGCCGGAAGCCAGCAGTCTTTCCTCGGAAATCAACTTCGTCAATCCGTAATATCCCACGGGACTGGTGGGGTCATCCTCGGCATATGGCCCATTATGACCGTCGAATACATAGTCGGTCGAATATTGAATGATCTTGCCTGTGGGAATACTTAGCAAATCCTCGACCAGCCCCACATTCAGCCGTTTGGCTAAATCGCGATTCTTTTCACAGCCGTCGACATCGGTATAAGCCGCGCAATTAAATATCAAGTCCGGCTTCAGTTCGGCGGCAATCTCCTTTATCCGCCCCGGCGTTGAAAGGTCGGCGTTGATATATGATACGACCTGTTTATCTTCGAAAGGATTCGGGGCGATATCGACAACTGTGACTGAAAATTCCGCCGCCAGCCGGACCGAGATATGTTGACCCAAAAGCCCGGCAGCGCCGGTTACGAGCGCCTTCCTCACTTACGATCCCGGTAATGAAGCTCATAGAACTTGAGATACTCGCCGCTGGTTATATCGTGCCACCATTTCTTGTTGGTGATATACCACTCGATGGTCTTTTTCAAGCCGGCTCGGAATTCCATCTCCGGTTGCCAGCCAAGCTCATTCTCTATCTTGCGGCAATCGAGGGCGTAGCGGCGGTCGTGGCCGGGGCGATCCTTGACGAAATGAACCAGATGCTTCGATTTCCCGAGAGCTTCCAGCAGCTGGGTGGTGATCTCCAGGTTGGTCATCTGATTTTCGCCGCCGATGTTGTAGACCTCGCCCGCCCGGCCCGCCTCGAGGACTCGCACGATTCCCGCGCAATGGTCCCTGACATATAGCCAATCGCGCACATTGAGGCCGTCGCCGTAGACGGGCAGGGGTTCATCTCTTAACGCCTTGGTGATGAAGAACGGAATGAGCTTCTCGGGAAACTGATGCGGCCCGTAGTTGTTCCCCGCCCTGGTGATGATAATCGGCATGCCGTAGGTTTTGAAGTAGGCCCGGCAAATGAGGTCGGCCGAGGCCTTGCTGGCCGCGTACGGTGAATTGGGGAAGAGGGCGTCGGTTTCCTGGAATAGCCCCTCGGGGCCGAGCGAACCGTACACTTCATCGGTGGAAACCTGCAGGAAACGTCCAACTCCGCCCTCGAGCGCATGATTGAGCAGGCACTGGGTGCCGACCACGTTTGTCTTCACGAAGACGTCAGGTTGGTACAGCGAGCGATCGACGTGCGATTCGGCGGCGAAATTAACCACGTAATCGAAGCTCTCGCTGAATATCGCCTTGACATCGGCAGGTTCGCTGATGTCGCCCCTGAAAAACATGTAGTTCTTGCATTTCGCGACCTTTTCCAGATTGGCTAAGTTGCCGGCATATGTCAGGGAGTCGAAGTTGACCACCTGCCATGTCGGCCGGTTCTCGATGATGAAGTGAATGAAATTTGAGCCGATAAAACCGGCCCCGCCAGTCACTAATATCCTCATAACCTTCCCGGCCTAAAAATCCTTCCTGTCCCAGTTGTAGGGAATCTTGTCGGTGTGCGCCTCGAGCCGATACTCGTCGGGGTCGGAATAATTATACGGCTCGGTCGGGATATTTATCATGATCGACTCTTCAGTCGAGATGGCCTTGAATCCGTGATATACCAGGGGCGGTATCACGACCAGAAGTGGATTATGTTCCCCTGTAAAAAACTCATTCACCAGGCCGCTGGTGGGCGAATCCTGCCGGGAGTCGTACAGCACCAGCTTGGTCATACCCTTTATGCAGAAAAAATGGTCGGTCTGAATCTTATGGTAATGCCACCCCTTGACAACTCCCGGATAAGCGGTGGTGAAATAGACCTGACCGACCTTGGCAAAAATATCCCAATCGGAACGCAGAATTTCCGCGAGGCGCCCGCGTTCGTCGGCGATTATTTTCAATTGCCTCGTCTTCACACCTTCTATTAGTTTCATAATTCCTGCGGTTTTAGGTTAATCGTGCTTGTTGACCTGGCGTTCACGCACGAAACTTATGGTGTCATTATAAGCATCGATCGATTCGCCGGCATCCGCCCAGCCGCCATCGAGAATAGAATACGACATCTGGCCGCCACCGATATAGGCGTTGTTGACATCTGTTATCTCCAACTCGTTCCGCTTTGACGGTTTCAGGGTCTTCACGATATCGAATACCCGGTTGTCATACATATAAACCCCGATGACAGCCAGGTCGCTGGCGGGATTCTGCGGCTTCTCGACAATATTGATCACCCTCCCGTCCCGCACCTCGGCGACACCATATTCCCTGGGGTTCTTCACCTTCTTGAGAAATATCATGGCGCCCCCTTCCTGCCGCTCGAACCGCTTGACGTCACCGGCGATGCTGTTTTCGAGAATGTTGTCGCCCAGTATGATGATGACTTTGTCATGACCGGCAAAATACTCGCAGAGGCCCACTGCCTCGGCGATTCCGCCCTCCTTGGCCTGGTAGGCAAAATTCAAATGCTTCAGCCCGAATTCCGATCCGTTGCCCAAAAGCTTGAGGAAATCCCCGGCGTTGTTGCCGCCGGTCACAATCATGATATCCTCGATGCCGGCGTCGACCAGGGTCTGGATCGGGTAATAGATCATCGGCTTGTTATATATCGGGAGCAAATGCTTGTTGGTGATCTTGGTCAGCGGGAAAAGCCGAGTACCCAGACCGCCGGCGAGAACGATGCCTTTCATTGAACCTCCAATTGATTCGACAATATATTAACCGGCCGGGATATTAACAAGATTTTTCGGCATGGGATTATCATTAAAATATCGAGGTCGAGCAAATGGAATTCGATATGTATTGGGGCCTTGGTTTTTTCAACGACAGCGAATCAGGGGCGTGATATCTCGCTTGCCGGCGCAAGATCGAAAACACTGCCCCATTCAATGCTTGTCTAACTGCCGCGTATCAGCGCCGGCCCTGCTCCGCTCCAGTCAGCAAATTACCCTCGGCCGCGCCTTCAATTGCGGGATCGATGATAAAAAAGTCGCTGTCCCAATTGTGATCTGTAATAATCTCGGGTTGATGGGCATTATGATAGTCATCAGCCAACGCCTCGATACCGTTATATCCCGGAGCAGTCCTGTACGAGAGCAGAACTCCCTGATCGGGTCCCGTAACGTTTCCCAGATCTTCGATGGCGGCGGGCGGAATGGTGTCAATCTCGGGCTGGTCTTGAAGTAATATCTTGGCGAAATAAATGTCCAGGCCGCTCTCCTCGGAACTCCAGAACACCGGTATATAATTCGCGGTCGTGGGCACACTAAAGCAGGTATTGGGGTCGTGGTTGGCGGTTATCTGGCCTGAGACCAGTACCGGGGCGGTCCAGGTCATGGTAGCTTGGTCCCAACGTTTGTACATTACCTGGGTGCTGGAGGCATCCGATGATGCCTTCTTAAGATAAAACAGATAAAGTCTTCCTCCCCTGACAGTCGAGGCCGTAAACCAATCGTTGTCTTCGGTATAGGGCGAGCTGTCTATTATCTGGCTGGTCCAACTTCCGTTTCCTCCCTGATAGTGCTTCCAAACATGAATAAGGTTGAAGCCCAAACCGAATATCATATGGAAGGTGGTGTCATTTATGACATTATGCGTGAACACTCGGACCTCGCCCATGGCGACCGGATAAATGGCATGATCGGGCATGGCCTCAAAGGAGGTGCCGTTCCAAACATAATATTCATACCCCCTGGCGCTATACATGTAGAAAACGACAAGAGCCGCTCGGCCGTCGATATAAGGCATGGATCCAATCCTGACATGGTCGGCCCCGGTAGCCACCGCTACCCCGTTGGTCCAGTTTGCCCCACCGTCATCGCTGTAATGATAGCGCACATTTTCCGAGGGGGTCGCCGAAAGACGCGTGAAAACCCATATCCGGCCATTTCCGTCAACCGTGACGCTGCTTCTGTGCTCCCCGGAGGCCCCCGGAACGATCCTTAACGGGTCGCGGTCGGCATTATCGTGGGCGGGAGGATTTATCTTTCTAAAATAAATAGAAGAACCTCCCGGCCATGTAATATACAGAGTATTCGCCCGTCCAAATAGAGACGCATGATAATTCATGGAGCCGGTTTCACCGGCAAGAAGCCCGCCGGGGCTCCAGGTCGCTCCGGCATCGGTAGTATATTTAATGTTGGCCGGAGCAGTGCTCGATGTCGCAAAGGCCAACCAGAAATTATCAGGATTTGTCTCCGACATATACCCCTTCCAGCGAGGAATGGCCAGAGTGGCGCCGCTGTTTCCATAATTAGCCACAACAACCGGGGGAACGACCTCTTCGTCTTGGGCAAGGACCATAGTAAAAGGGGAAAACAATAAAATGACAAATGGGATAATTAGGATCCTTGTCAAAAATCGATAAAAACGTTCGTTATTTAACATAATTGCCCTCTATGCATCTTGGCAGGTGTCAGAAAAACCAGGTCGACCCGATGACCATCACCTCTCCGCTCGATTGGCCATTAGGGGAATCGACCTTTTATAATTATACACCCGAAGCCCGTTCTTTGCCATCGTTATTTTCTAATTCGGCATCTCATTCGGAATCAATAGCATAATTGCTAAAATTTACCAGTAAAAAGCGACAAAAATCGTGCCATCGCGTTATCATCTATCCCACCCTCATAAGCCATTAAATTATAAGCTGTTAAGTGTGCCCGTAAGGCAACATTGGATGGGAATTCAACATGGTCTGTTGAAATCGTAAACATTGACCACCATCTGCTCAAACATTCACTCTTATCGCGTCGATTCCACAGGATCATATGGAAAAGATTCAACAGGCGCACGACCATATTCAGGCAAATCATTTTTCGCCAGGACTGATTCTGGTCTACATGAACCTGACCGTAATATGCGGGAATGCCGCCAACTCCGGTCAATCAATTGCGACCGGGACTGAAACCGTATCCGGATCCGCCCTATTTAAAATGTAGATTTGTCCTTCCCCGGGGGGCAGCCACCTATCGTAGGGAAATGCTGTCAGGCTGTCGTATTCGGCTAATGTGCCGAAGGTCACTATATATTTGTCCTCATCGACCCACCACCAGCTCTTTTTCCCCCCGTATTCGATCGGTTTCTTGGAATCATACAAATTCCAACCGTTGAATTCATACCCTCCATCTATCTTGTTCTTAGGGATGGCCATTTGGCCAGTCAGGTAGTCGAGGGCTTGCCAGCGTGCTCGATTCCAAGAAAGGTAATCGTGCGTGGCGGCAACGTCGAAGGAAGCGAAAATCAGCAGGGCCGCCACGGCTGCGCAAACCGGAACACGAGTGCCGCCCCCACCGAGGCCGATTCCGCGGCCGAACAATAGAACCACTATGAACGGAATCAGGAATATCATGTACCGATCGAAAATTCCGGTCAGGAGGATCAAACAAACATAGATGGCGCACAGGATGAGCGCGAATGCCACGGGTGGCTCGATAGCCGAGAGCGCCCGCCGACCGCTTCGCGTGACCAGATACCACACTTCAGCGGCTATCGTTGCAATCAAAAGCCCGGCATTGAGAATCGATAGGGCCACCAGCGCCGTCCAGGCCGAACGGGGCACGTGCGGGAAATGCGGCAGGTGCAACAAACCGACATCGCGCAGGGTGGGCGTGCCCAGCCCCAGGTTGAAAAACGTGTTCCAACTGAGGGGTTCGCGGGGGTCCAGTGCGAGCAGGACGACCGCGATCAGAAGCGACGCCAGCGGCCAAACGACGAAGACGACTCTGGCGGCTGACCGGTTGCGCGATCCAAAAAGGTGATACAATAACAGGATAGAGAACGGCAGAAAGAAAAATCCGAGGTAAACTGCTATCTGCTCCATACGGATGGCCAACGCGCGCAATGCCTGGAGGACGCCGCCCGTGAGCAGGTTGATTATAACCCGGGTCTTGTAATTGTACATTTCCGGCAGTCCGATCGTGTTTGCCAAGATCGCCTGATAAGTATAGAGCGTCGCAAGCACAGCGGCGGCTGGGAAAAACGCATTCAGCAATTTTCTCGCGCCAAGGCCGTTCTTGGCAAGGTAGGCCAGCCCGTATGCGGCGACAATCACTATCGCCACCTCCCGGATTAATATGGCCAGGCAAGAAAGTATCGTTCCTATGATAGCCCAACGGTTGGAATCCCCGATCAAGCTATTAACGAAGCAGATGACAGCCAGCATACAGAAGGCCAGGAAGGGAACGTCGGTCATAAATGTGAATGATAGGCTGAAATAATTGGGATTGAATCCCAGCATCAACGCGCCCAGAAGCGCCATGGACACGGGGTAACGCAACCTGCGCAAGAGCCAAAACACGGATAGGATGCCGACCAGCCCCAGGACCAGGGTGGAAATGCGAAGCGCGACAAAGGAGAAACCGAAGGGCAGGCAAAACAGGGAACCCCAAAGTACCTGGAATACCAAAGACATGCCGGTCCAATCGCACAGGTAAAACTCCCCGTGGCCGACAAGCTTCTCTACGGTCTTGGCATAAGTCCAGTCATCGTTAAGAGGAAAATTCCCCAACGGGTTGACGATCAGGATAAGAGCAATCCAGAGGAGGGCGAGGATGGCGGTGATGAAAATGTCGGTCTGGCGGGATGCCGAATGCCGGAGGGGGTCGGGTTTGCTCTGCATATTATCGGTCGAGGCCTTTATGTCTGATGATAGCCGCGACAGGGCCGGGTTAATGAAGATCGACAAATCATTTACTGCCGACAGCTCGGGACCCTGTATATATTTGCGCCATGCGAACCGCAACGCTGGCGTTGAAGTTCATCTGACCTTGAGTGAATTGAAATAGCTGTTGCGGAATGAAAAACGCTTTTTGGCTTTCGTCTAAGCCTGCTGCCGAAACTGCATCAAGCATCCATTCGCAAATACAGCTTACCTGATTATCATCACTTTACCGCTCGATGAGCCATCAGGATAGTCGACTCGATATAAATATACGCCCGAGGCCAACTCCCCGCCACCGTTATTTTTCACATCCCAGATCCACTCGTCGGGCCCGATCCCCTCCGCCTCTCGGACAACGCTCCCGGAAACAGTGGCAATCGTTACCCTGGAGTTTCCCGGCAGATTGACGAAAGTAACCCCCGGCACTCCCACGGAGGCTCTGTAAGGATTGGGATAAGGGTGGATGTCGATCTCGGCGGCGAATGCGATGGGGGCGGTCCAAATGATGTTGTCGGCGCTGGCCCGCCAGTAATAAACCGGCCCCTGCTGAAGAGGCTGGGAAATCTTCCATGCGAAATCCCCGCTAACTGCCGTCAGCGGGCCAGACTCAATCGGAGAGGAGAACCCGGTGTCGCCTGCGACCTGGATGTAAACGTAGGCGACATCGGGCACTGACCTCACCAAAAAGGTAGGCCTGGACGACTGCACGGTGGTTCCTTCGGGAGGAAAAAGGCAGTCGGCGCTGGTAAGCGCGGGTCCGTTTCCGGAAGAATAGTCGAAATTCAGCACATTGGACCAGTCGCTCGTAAAGGAACGATCCGAGGCCACGGCCCTGAATCTCCAGTAGTAATGACCCTCGACAGAGAGCGAGTCGAAAAGGCAGGTAACCATCGAGTCCGCCAGGAGCGACACCTCCATACGGGCATTCGAGAAAGCCTCGGTGGTATCGAGCGCGAATTCATAGAAGACAGAAAGATATGAACTCACGGCGGCCCCTATCAGGACAGCGGTTTCGGTCGAGCTGTCCACTCTTGTATCGAGAGCCATCGGCGGGCCGATGCCCGCCGAATAGCTTGAAATTACGTTCGAAAGGGGGGACTCGTTCCCTGCATCGTCATATGATTTGATTGCGAGGTTGTATATTGCCCCTGTCGATAGACCCGTTACGGTAAACGATTGGCCAACGCCCCCCACATTCGGTACGGGGGGATTGGAAACAGCCGTGGCCTGTGTCCAGTTGGACTCGACTATCGGCGCCGTGGAATACCTGATATCGTAATGATTGGCCTGCGCTGCTCCGTCGGCTGCGCCTGGTGCGGTCCATTGCAAGTCGATACTTCCCTCGACTCCGGCCGGCGCTGCCCCCAGGTCGTCAATGGGGTCGGGCGGGATAGTGTCTTGGCCGGCGTTTGTGCCATAAAGCTCAAGTTCCGTCAACCACGTAATCCTGCGGTAGGTTACGGGCCCCATATTGGCTGGCTGCCAGTACCTTATCCTGTTGGTTGTCACCGGCGTAAAGTCGGTCATTGTGATACTGTCGGCCGATGAGTTGTTAACCACCGCGGTGTTAACGTATGAACCCGAGTTCGCGTCCCAATGCTGAATAATATACTGTTGCGAACACATCCAGCTGGAATTGGAACCGTTCCACGCCCAAAGGACTCTGGCGCGTCTCACCTGCCGTAGACCGGGGAATGTAAACTCGATCCAGTGGGGGTTTGTCGAATCGGAGTCTGACGCCCAGGTGGTACTGGTGCCGCCTCGAGGATTGATGACGCCATCATTTATACGGGCTGGATTGTAGCCGGAATAGCTGCCGCAAACTGTTGTCGGCACACCCACCGAGATAAGTTGCATGGTTGCGACTGTATCGGTAAGGAACGTATAGTCGCCGCTAACCGCCTCATTGCCGGAGGCGTCACGCGAGCGGACTCTATAGTGATACAAGGTGTCGGCTGTAAGCCCGCTCAGTCCGACACCATGGGCAAGGACCAAAGTTGGATCGAGAGTCGTGGTCGAGCCATAATTTGTCGTCAGGCCGTAGTTGACCTGCGAAGTTGCCACCTCATTCGTCGTCCAGGCTATCGTGGCCGAGCTGGGTGTGATGTTTTGAGCGCCTACCCCGGTTATCGTTGGTGGGTTGGTGTCGGGCGTTAATGTGTGAAAAGTGTAATCCCCGCTAACCGCCTCGTTGCCCGCGGCGTCTCGCGAGCGGACTCTATAGTGATACAGGGTGTCGGCTGTAAGCCCGCTCAGCCCGACACCATGGGCAAGGACCAGGGTTGGATCGAGAGTCGTGGTCGAGCCATAACTTGTCGTCAGGCCGTAGTTGACCTGCGAAGTTGCCACCTCGTTCGTCGTCCAGGCTATCGTGGCCGAGCTGGGTGTGATGTTTTGAGCGCCTACCCCGCTTATCGTCGGCGGGTTGGTATCGGGCGTCAATGTGCGAAAAGTGTAATCTCCGCTGACAGCTTCATTACCCGCAGCGTCCCTGGAACGTACGCGGTAGTGATAGGTGGTCGTCGGCGACAATCCCGTAATAGTCTGTGCATGGCTCCAGACCAGCGTCGGGTCGAGAGGCGTGAACGAGCCATAGCTCGTCGTCAGGCCGTATTCCACGCGGCTGGTGGCATTTTCGTTAGTCGACCATCTGATGGTCACCGAGTTGGAGGTCGTATCCGTCGAACGCACGTTGCTGATCACCGGGGGCGTGACATCGGGGCCGCTGGGCGGCTGCCAGGCCCCATAGCGGGTCCAGGTCTGGCCTCCATAGGTAAGATTCATCTCCTGCGGGGCGCTCGGCCGGGAAAAGTTCATCCCATCCCCATTGATGAATCCCGGATTCACGCTCATCGTGCTGTGGGCATCAAAGCCGTATCCCAAATTAACCCATTCCGCAGAGTCCAACGCCCCGCCGGAATAGAACTTGTCCGCGCTTGTCGAATAGAACATATTCGAATCGCTGACCAGCGAATCGCGGGCGCCCGTATCGAGACGGACCAGATTTTGAGCACCCTCACTGTAAAAGATATTGTATTTCAAGGTGACTCTATAAGCAGGGTCAATAGTCTGTGAGGAAAAACCGCAGGCGGGAACCGAAGAGGATCTGCCGACATTATAGAAAGTATTATTCATCACATAGTGAGAAGTGCCATTGGCCGGTAAGGGGGGTTGCGTTCCCTTAAACCTGATACCATATTCATAGCAATTGCTGACACTTGGCGATAGGCCGCCCCAGAATATATTCCCGTAAACACTGTCGTTCTGTTGGCAATTCTCCATTTGAATGTAGAGGTCTGTCCAAATCGGCTTGAACGTGCAATAGCGAACGGTGTTATTCAGAGCCAGGTCATCTCCGGTCTGATTTTTCCAATGGATGACACATTCACTGGCCCCGTAAAAATAACAAGATTCAATAACGGTGCCACGATTGCCGTAAAATGCTCCGAGAATGGTTCCACGACTGCCCAATAGGTTATCATCCGTAAAGGGATAATCGGCGGTGATATAAGAATCGAAGGTGCAACTCCTTATCAGGAGACTGTCGCAACTTTGGTCCTGAGTGTTGGCAAGAGGAGTGCGAATATAACCCGGATTATTACCGGTATTGAGAGATTGAAAAGACCAGCCATTCTGAAAATCGCAATGGACTATCCGCACATTGTCGGGCATTATATTGCTCGTGCCTGCTATCATTATCCCGTAACCCCGGCAGTAATTAAATTCCAAACCCAACCAGGTGACGCGCTGGGAATAACGATACAGCCTGAAATGGGCGATAAGCCCGTCATCGTTGCAGTAGCCGACTTCCATCGTATAACTGGCGGGGTTACGGCCCAAGCCTAAATCCCGGCAATGAACATACAAGCTGTCGGTGACATCGTTCCAATAGGCGAAACCCTCGCGTGTGATAACATCGGACAAATCATATCCCGAGATGCTGCCGGCTGATCCTATGAGGAATAACATGGAATCGTTTTGACCGCAAATTCCGACATCGAGCCCCGCCTGCTCTGGAAAATATCGAGCGTAAACGTCGGTAGTCCCGTATCGGTCCCAACCCGTCGTTGAAACCGGCGCGGCTCCGCATATCCTTGCCATACCCGGTCCACCGGCCATGAAAGAGGAATCAAGGTAAGCTGTCCACTGTGAAGTTTCGTTGTCTGGGACGTTAAGTTCCTGGCCAGGGACAAGGTAGTAATCACCTGTTCCGAAATAGACCGTATCGCCACCCAGAAAAGTGCCGTCGTCAAGATGGGCGACTGTCCGCCAAGCGTTGGACCAAGTGCGGCCGTCGCGGCCATCGTCTCCGGACCTTGAAATATGATAAGTTGTAGCACCCGAATAGCTTACTGATAGAACAAGAATCACAAAAGCCGGTAAGTTGACCCGCTTCAAAGTTACCTCCTTGAATTACTAATTAGCCCCCGTCTTTAGGCACACCCAAAGCAATCTAATTAATTTAATGGAAAAGGCCACAAAAATTATGCCCTCCACAGATTTTTCACGTTTTTGGTAAGATACGATACCGCATTATATTATCGTAAATTATAGAATATCATTTACCGCTATCACAAGAAAATTTGATCAATTATTGAAAAATGTTATTAAAATGAACAGATTAACACCTTATCTGGCAAAGCCCTACTTGACATCCGAATCTTTAATAGTTATTGGTATTACGGCCGGGGCATGTCTCTTCTGTCGCGGAAATAGACCAAGGGTATCCCAACTTTCAGAGGAATGTCAGGGCTCATATAAGCCATGATATGTCATGGCGATTCACCCCCTATCAGCATTTTCATGATTCTTCTGGAATTAATATTATGTCTACACAATGGACTTTGCGTGAATATCATCCTGACTATTTATCATCGATTGACTTAAATACAAAGGAAGTCTCATTCTCCGGCCACCCGGGCATGATCGCGATATTGACCCTATTCCTAATATCTATCATATGGCGCTTGATGATTATACTATCTCAGAGCTTGATTTGATCGCCCGCGGTCACCTTTGAGATTACAAATTTGACCTTGCCGGCGGCGGTTCGCGGGACAGAATCAACAAATTCAATGTCGAACTTCATTTCGGGGCCGACCCGTATCGCCAAACCCTCGAGTAGCGCTTTTGTGTCGTCGTCGTTATACTGTTTTTCCCTGACTATCTTGATATGAAGCCTGTCGATGTCCTCCTGAATTACCTGTGATTCTATAATATTTTTAATTGGCTTGAAAGGGTGCGAGAGAATCTGTGACGATATATAGCGTCCATCCCTTGTCAGGATCAGGTCCTCGACCCTGGTGGTTACATCATCCATGAGTGGGAAGTTGCGCCCGCAGGGGCATTTCCCCTTTCTTGGTTCGCTGAGATCGCTGGTTTGATATCTGATAAGAGGCATCGCGTAGTTGTGCAGGCCGGTAGCTACAATCCTCGCAAAACCTCCGTTTGACGATTCTTGGCTGTCATCTTTGATGAACTCGGTTATTCCATAGTCCATATTGATATGATGGCCGGTATGCTCGGAGCACTCGGTGGCGAAGATCACCCGTTCGGCCATGCCGTAAAAATCAAAGACCTTGCATTCAAAGGCGTCCTCGATCATTTCTCTTTGCTTTGGGAAGAGAGCCTCTGAGGATGTAAACACCGCCTTAACGAGGAATTTCAGTTTTTGGCCTCGCAGGTAATGCGCCAATAGGTGCATCGTCGACGGGTAACCCTCCAGCGCGACGGGCGCGAATTTGGCAAGCTTATCCAGGTAGGCTTTCAGATTATCCTTCGACATATGAAGGCTCGATAGGTATAGATGGCGCATTGCCAAGTTGATGCGCCAGAATGGTGGTTTCCTCTGTTTGGTCGGCACTACGACCCGCCCCAGCGCGAACGCCATCTTATCTCCGAAATGTATACCGCCCCATCCTTTCTGCCGCCAATCGACGACGTTCTTGACAACGCATGCCTGCCTGTCCCAGTAAAATTCCAGGGGTGATCCGGTTGTGCCGCTGGTACGTCCCAAGATAAGGTCAGAGGGTTTATAATTCCGGGCAATGAGCTGGCGAAAATTCTTCTTAACATCCTCTCTTGTCAATATGGGTATCTTCTGAAGGTCATCGAGGCCTTTGAAGTCGCGGGGGGTAAGCTTGAGATCGTCCATCACGCGCCGGTAATAAGGGATGTTTTCGTAGCAGTGCTCTAACAGGGCTCTAAGCCGCTCCGCCTGATAGTCACGGAGCTCGGATTCGGAATACCATTGCGTCTTCTCGAATTCATCGAGTTTCTCCCTGAATTTCCGGCCATATTCCCTGCGATACATCTTCAACCCATAGCCGGTTACCATGAGGTTTTGAACAATAGCCGGGCTGAAATTGTAAATCCTATCTAAGAAACTTGTCATATTTTCGCTCCAAAGTCTGCGCTACGCCGATTCCCCCGGCGCGATATCCGCCTCCTGATGGCGCCATAGACATTGCGCATCAAGAACCCAGGATCGTAGCGGTAGATATTCAAGAGATAGTGGCGGTAGACCTGTCGCCGATAATCCCGCGTTGCTTTCGTGACGATATCCCTGTATTCGGCGCCGCCGATTGCTTCTTCTATTTTCCTTGATATCTGTTCAACATGATTTTTAATGTCGCTTCCGTCTTTGGGGTCGATGATAATCGGCTGATGCTTTTGATTGATCCTCACCGGGATTATATCAAAATCGACACCCGAGTCTTTTCCAATTTCAATTCTTAAGATCATTGAATCTCTTAGCCGCCACTGCCAAAAATCGAACACGAAATTACCCAGACTGTAGGCGATCACTCCGCCCTTATACTTTTCGATACCCTGAAGGATATGGGGATGGTGGCCCAGGATTACTTTGGCGCCTGCGTCTATGAACGATCGGGCAAGGCCGACTTGCTCGGCCGAGGGATGATCGACGAACTCGTCGCCCCAGTGCAACGAGACCACCACAAGATCGCAGGAACCCTTGAGGCTCAGAATATCGCGTCGTATCGCCTCGGGGTTGCCCTCGACGTAAAGGGGGGGATCCTTGAAATATTGCAGGGGCCTCATATTGTACCCCAAGAATCCTATCCTGATATTGCCTTTTTCGACCACGGCGCTGTTGGTGACCCCTCTTTCCGGCAAGTTCATGCCGATGGACAGGATGTTACGGGCTTCCAGAATATCCAGGGTCTCCTCGATAGCCGTCTTGCCGTGCTGCATGATGTGGTTGTTGGCCAGAGACAAGACGTTAAAGCCCGCCGCCGAGAGCCCCGCGGCCGATTCCGGCTGCGCCCGCAGAACAATTTCATCGAACGGATCTTTGGAAGAATTGAAACGCGAGAGCACAACCTCGAGGTTGCCGAAGACAATGTCGCCGCGACGAAGTTCCTTTGCGCAGCCCTCGAAAGGAAAAAGCGGCCCGTGCTTCTTGATCTGCGAACCGACTCCGAAGCCATAACTGTGCGGCGTATCACCCAGCATGATATCGCCGACAGCCAGAAGTACTATTTTGCCATTTGCTTGCATCTTAGGGCATGCTCTGGATCTTTCCGCCTGTTTTTTTCATATTTCCGAGGAGTTCGTAAATTCGCTCCAATTTTGGAGCGATTTTCTTCCAGGAGTAGTATTCGACTGCCGTTTCGCGAGCCCGGGCCCCAAGCCGGCGCCTCAACCCTTCGTCGCAGAAGAGCCTGGCGATTTTTTCGACAAATTCCCGGGGTGTGTCGGCTATCATGATGTTTTCCCCGTCGATGGTGTTGATGCCTTCGCAGCCGATCGAGGTGCTGACAATCGCCTTGCCCAAGGCCATGGCATCCAGGATCTTCAGACGTGTGCCCCCACCGACCGTTATCGGAACGACATAGACAGCCGATTTTAGGATGTACGGCCTGACGTCATCAACAAGGCCCAAAAGCCTGAAGGCCGGGTCCTTCTTGCCAAATTCAACCAGTTCTTTGGGGGGGCCATCGCCAACCAGGTTTAGCTTTATGCTCGGAATTTCCCTTTTCAGAAGGGGCCATATTTCGCGCGAAAAATAAATCATGGCCTCGGCGTTGGGATACCAACCCAAGCTGCCGACATAAACGATCGTATACGGCTCAACCGGTCCATCCGACGGGGTGAAAAAGTCGGTATCGACACCGTTGTCAACCACCTCGATGTTGGCGCCCGGCCCGATTTCCAATAGAGTTTTCTTATCACGCATCGAGACCACCGTATGGTAATCAAACACTTCAAAGGCCTTTTTTTCCAGGCGCCTCAGCTTGTAGGCCTGGTACCAAAGATAGGTCCTGGCCAATAATCCCTTGGCCGTCCGGCTCCTGCGATAAAGCAGCTCGGATTCCACGTTATGGTGAATCAACAGCTTTGGAAGATCCGGCGCAAGCTTGGCGTACTGCATGTGTGCTATTGTACCGATCTCCACCAAATCGAAAGAGTGTTTCCTGAGGTGTTCCTGGATCGCCCTCTTCAACTTGGGGGACCAGAACCACCACACCGAATAGGGCTGCAGCGAAAAGAGATTTAGGAAAAGCAGCAAATACCAGGAAAACCTATTGCTGTTGGTGGGAATTTTAAAAACCTCCACGTGCTTACAGTATTTTTTTAACCCCTCGATACTCTCTTGCATCTTCTCGGGGTCGCGAAGATAAGGCTCCTGAGTGAACGTGATGAGGTGTAACTCGTGATTTCGGGAGCACTCCTTCATCAGGTTAAAATTGCGTAAGGTGGCTCCGCCCCGCGGCGGATTGGGATTCTTATGCGCGATTATCAATACCTTCATTCCAAACCTGCTAAACCTCTATATTCGGCCGATACCTTTTCGGTCAATGTGCCAATTGAAAACTCGTCATCGATTCTCTGAGCCGCTTCTGCGCCAAGTCTTACTTTAAGCGCATCGTCATCGAGAATGCGTAAACATGCCTGAGCCAATGCCGTGCAAGATCCGGGCTCTACCAGCAGGCCCGACTTACCATTTGAGATGACTTCTACGATGCCGCCGACAGCGGTGGAGACGACCGCTTTTTCAAGTGCCATAGCCTCCAAGAGTGCCATCGGGATACCCTCATGTATAGATGTCATTACAAAGATGTCAAGGCTGTTTATGAGATCCGTTACATCGCTTCGAAAACCCGCAAAAACAATTTCCCCCCCCAACCCCATTTCCCGAGCGGAATTTTCAAGTTCGCTTTTTAACGGACCGTCCCCGACAAGAAGGAATCGCGCCATCGGATTCGTGTGGGAGATCATCGCTGCCATTTTAAGGAACAGGTCATATCCCTTTACCGGCACCATCCTGCCTACCGAGCCTATCAACTGATGCCCGGCATTTATCCCCAGCTCAGCTCTTATGAGCCGAGGGCTTTTTGACACATGCAGGTTGGCCGGGTCGACAGCATTGTGGATTGTAATAATTTTGGAGGATGGCAGAAACTCTGCTAATTGGCCGCGAATATTATCAGAGACAGATATTATTGTGTCGAAATATTTTCGCGTATAATAGGTATTCAGGATAGATCGGAAGCGGCTTTTGGCCGATTTTAGTCCATGGAACGGCTCGCCGATACCGTGAACCGTCTGGACCAGATATTTTACCTTGCCGCGTTTTTTTGCCGTGGCGGCGAGAATATTTTCCTTATAGCGATGAGAGTGCATGATGGCAGCGGGGTTTTTGGTCAGGAGTTGATTTATATTCGATTTGATCTGGAAAAACCCCATTTTCCTCTCGTCGTACACAGTCGTTACGATCCCGGCCGCGCGCAGTTTTTCAGCAAGGAGGCCGTCATTAAGAAGTATAGCCGACAGCTCAAATTCCGGGCAATGGGACAAGGCCAGCACGACGGTATACATTTGGACTTCGGCCCCCGCCCAGAGGTCGCCGGAGATCAAATGGCAGATCTTTATCTTTTGGTTGATTCCCATGTGATGAACCGAGAGCCGGTCAAGAACCTATGCCAGGCCAGGAGAATCGACATGTTAACGACGACAAAAAACAGGGGTATCCTGAAGACCGTAAATTGCCGGAGCCCCTTAATCATAAACGCAATTAATGCGGCGGAATAAAAAGCGATCTGGGCCAAGCTCAGATACCAATAGAGCGGCAGATGCCGGCCCAGAACAGCCCCTGAAAATAACGCCAGCAATAGGAATACAGGCACCCACCATCGCATAATTTTATGGCTGATCATCTGGAGCGCAAAGGCGCCATATTTGAAGGGATTCAAAATTGGCCTCAGCTTCTTGAGCACCGCCATCCCGTTTACGACGGTCCGCACCTTACGGTGAAACTCCCGCTCAGGCTCATCGAGAACATCATAATAAGCAATGGCCGCAGGCTCCAAAACCACCCGGTATCCATTCATGTGGGTCAGTATCGGAAGGTAAAAATCACTCGAGAGGTTTGGAAACCAGGTTCCGCACAGGCTCTTGCGGATCGCGAAAAAGCATCCACTGACTCCGACCAGGTTTCCGATAAGGCTTTCCAGCGTGCGAAGTTTCATCTCATATCGCACATAGGCATCCTCGCCGGCGGAGCCGGATCCGGAATCGCGGGTCATATCCTTGCCGGAGACACAACCCACGTTCTGGTCGGCAAAGTTGCGCGTGATCCTGGATATGGCATCTTCTTTGAGAAACGTGGTGGCATCCGAAAAAACCAGAATCTCGCCATCGGCGATCGCGATTGCCTGGCCCTGGCAATAATGCTTGCCGCGGCGGCTGGCATTGGCCATCAAATGCACGCCCTGCGACCCGTAGGATCTGATAATACTCTCCGTGTTATCGGTTGAGCCGTCCGAGGCTATTATAATTTGAAGTTTATCGCGCGGATAAGTTGCGGTCAGGCAATTTTCGATCTTGTTCCCTATGAGCTTTTCCTCATTATAAGCGGTGATAATGTGGCTGACGCGGGGATAATACTCCTTCTGAGCGACATTTTTCGAATAGAAGAGCGCCGCCAGTTTCAAAAACAGGAAATATCCGAAATAAGTCCAGGCTATGGCAAAGACCGAAAGCCAGAAAATTATTTGCAGGGCAATCATAAGCCTAAGACAACAGCTCCTCGTAGAGATCCTGATAACTTTCGACCATTCTGGGCAGAGAAAATTTGGCCTCGACTATTTTGCGGCCCTCACGCCCCATGGTTGTTCCAAGCTCCGGGGATTTCATTAATAGATTTATCTTCTCGGCCAGCTGGGGGGGGTCTGACGGCGGAACCATGAAGCCGCTGGTGCCATCGGCGATTAATTCGGGGTTGCCGCCTACGCGCGTCGCCACAACCGGGCGCGCCGAGGCCATGGCCTCGAGGATGGAAAGAGACAGCCCCTCGGAAAGCGAGGAGCAGACATAGATGTCAAGTAGATTAAGCAGGTCCGGAATATCATTTTTAAATCCGAGGAGCATGACCTTATCCTGCAATCCGGCCTCGCTGATCAGGCGCCGAAGGTATTCCTCCTCGCTTCCCTCGCCGGCGATCAAGAGCCTGAAATCGGAACTGCTTTCACGCAGGATGGCGGCAGCCTGTATGAGGTGATCGAATGCCTTTACCTTGAAGAGGCTTCCGACCGAACCGATGACAACAGCGCCGGAGGGAATATTCAGCCGGCATCTCAAATCATCCATTTTCCCCCGGGGAGCGTATTTATCGGAATCTATCCCGTTATATAGAGTCAGGACCTTCTTTGTCTTCTTGAGCCCGATATTTTCAATGAAGTAATTTCGCAGGTCTTCGGAGACGGCGATAATCCTGGAACACATGGCAACGGCCAGCCTGTAGGCGGCGATCCGCGACTTCTTTTCGGTAAAATAGACCTTGCCATGTATGGTCCCTATCATGGGAACGCCGGCCAGCCGGGCCGCCACCGATCCATATACATTCATCGTGAATTCATGGGCATGGACCAGATCGATCTTTTCGGATCTTATGAGCCTTACCATTCTTGCAAGAAACGCGGGGTCATATGGGCGATTATTTTCGATAATCCTGTATCGAACCCCCAGATCGCGAAGATGCTCGGTCAGCCAACCTTCTCTTAGAAGACAGGCCAAAGAGCTGTATTTATGCGGGTCGAGGCTTTTGGCGATATAGGCAAGGACCGTCTCGGAGCCGCCCGGCTCGGAGGTTTCACTAAGGTGTAAGATTCGCCGCATTTTCGTCATATTAATATTAAGCTGCGAAAATATTTACAATCTAAATATTTCCTTCCAGGCCGCCAGATGAAAAGCAAACATTATCTTTGAAAACGATCCTCGCGGTCCGAGAGAAATGTCCTGATGAATCGCTGTCCTTCTTAAAGCAAAGGTATCGATCTCGTTGTGGTCGGAGGGATTTCCCCGGGTGGTAACGGAGCATTTATAGCCGGCGCCCCTGGCCATATTTCTTATTTCCGGATCATAATTTCCATTAGGATAAGAGAAAAGGGAAACGTCAATCCCGAGTCTGCTCTTTATAGTATCTTTGGAATTTACTAATTCATCCATAACCTCATCAGGTCTCATCCGGGTGAGGATCGCGTGAGACACGCCGTGCGATCCAAACTCGATGCCGGCTCTTTTCATTTGGGTGATCTGGTCCCAATTTAGCATCCTGTTATCCGCTCTTAAAACGTCACCGGAGATGCTCCCCTCGGCGGCAATTTTCGCCAGGACGCTTTCGATAGAAACGGCATCCAGTTCTTTCATCATTTCGATAAGTTCGTTGATGCCAGGTCTGGTCCGAACAGGGTTGTCCAACGGTGCCGCTCTCGGCGACTTGGCCGATCCGCTCGCGGCCACAGCTTCCGATATTATAGCGGCCGCTCTTTCGGCGCTGATATTTGCCGTTCTAAGTATATTTTCCGCTTGATAGAACCATAAAACATCGGTGCTTTCAATGAAACCCGTGGTCAGGAATATGGTGGCCGGGACATTATATTTCATCAAAATCGGATACGCGATCTCGAAATTGTCGCGCCAACCATCGTCGAATGTGACAATGACATATTTTCCGGATATTGATGCAGGGTCATCTAACATTCGGGCTAATTCGCCGAGAGAAATTATCTCATATTTCTTTGCCAGATATGCGATCTGTTTTTCGAATGCGCCGGCCTTAACAAACATCCCGGGCTGGATTTTCCCGCATTCCGGATCATCATCAGCCAGGACTCGGTGGTACATGAGTATCAAGCCCGGGTTACGCTTGAAGCGCCGCTGTAGCCGAAGGGCGGTCAGGCCGGTAAGGTAGAAAATCGAGGCGATCAGATACTTGGTGACCTTTTTCATGATATAGTCTAATTAATGTTCCGCAGACATTTAATTATCTTTTGAATATCGGAATCGGCCAGCATGGGGTGAGTTGGCAACACCAGCATACGATCAACTACCGTCTGCGCACCCGGATAATCAACTTCATCGGATGCCAGGTGTTCTTCAATGCCCGAGATCTGCCGCACGGTGGACGGATACATGCTCGATGCCGAGATACCGTTGCGTTGAAGCTCTCTTATGGCATTATCCCTGATGGCTTTTGTGGCGCACAAGACGGGCAGGCGCAGATATGCGGGAATATTGGGCTCGCAGTACCCGGGAATCCGGAATCTGTCTCCTTCGTTTGCAATGATGGCCAATTTGCGGGCATTCTCCCGCCGTCTCATATTAATCGAATCGAGTTTATCAAGCAGAATCCGCCCGGCATGACGCCTGACTACTCCAAGACCGCCAATGTCGAATCCCGGATCGTATATCGTCTTCCCCAATCCCAGGAACGGGATGGAAGCGGGGAGCCAATAGACACGCGGATTGATTAGAACCGAATACATAACGATCTTGGCCAGCGTCGCCAATTCACTAAAAATAGACGGGCGCGGAATTTTGGCCATCATGTGGCTTATTACCGAAGATATCCGTTCATTTGAGGTTATAATGGCCCCGCCGGAGTATAACGACAGATTCTTGCCGCGCCCGAAGCTGAATATTCCGACATCTCCCATTGTTCCGGCAATCCCGAATTCCGACCGGGCTCCGAGCGCCTGGGCGGCATCATCTATGAGAAAGGCGCCGTTGGCGCTAGCGATGGATCTCAGCTTACTCCAGTTATCGAGTATTCCAAGCAGGTTACAGCCGACAATTGCCGCCGTTCTGGACAGGTCGATTTCGGAGAGTTTCCGGAAATCAAAATCAAGCGTCATCGGATCGATATCGACAATTCTCATTTTCAAATGAGATTTCGCCGCCGAGGCAGGAACGGTAAAACAGGTATATGCCGGAATGACAACTTCGTTCTTTTTCCCATCGTAAAGTTGGGCGAGGGCCTGCAGGGCGATTGCCAGCGATGCTCGTCCGGAGCTGAGCAGAAAACAGGAACAGGCGGCCGTATGAGCCTTGATCGCTCTTTCGAAAATATCGTCGGCGGAGCCTGACAAGGAGGCTTTAGCGATCCTGAACAGCTCTGATCCGGTTATGGGCGTTCCGGCGGGGGGTAATTGATTGAATAATTTGACCATTATATTCTGCAATTATTCGATGGTTATATTATTTCCCTGAAAACGGAGACAGCCGTGCATGATAAGCCTGGCAAATGCCCCTGTTGAAGCCATCTTATTACGAGCCACCACCCGGCGCGACAGCCACGGGCTTAATCCGGCGCTCGTTCGACTGAACCTGTTTGGAAATGTGAAACAAGGTTATGGATAAAGTGAGAAGCGCCCAAAGTTGGGGATAATACGCCGTGGAAATGAAAGTTGCGGTTACCAAATAGGAAATGATCGCAGCCGTGAGCGAATTCGCCATATATACCAGGATCTTACCGTCTTGGGTCTCCTGACTCATTTTTCCGATGCGATTTAGATATCTTAAGGCCAAAATGATCATCGTCAGATACAGCAATATGCCCAATCCACCAAGCTCGGCCAAGACCTGAGGCAGAGTGCCGTGGAAGGTTCGCCCCCATTGAGTATTAGGATCCCGGTCCGTCACTATATAGGCAGGCATCCTGACACCACCATTGGCCGCGCCAACCCCGACCAGGGGGTTGTCCATAAACATTCTAACCGCCGCCTTCCAATATTCGATACGGGCCTTGCCTGTCCCGCTGTCGGCTGAAATTGATTGAACCTCCGACCAGTATTGTGACGGCGCAAATGCAATTAGTGCGATCGCCAGAAAAATCGCGATCGCCAGGCCTTTGACTCTGTATTTTGATTTGAATATCGAAAACCCAATAGCAGCCACAAGACCTATCCATCCTCCTCGAGACATGCTGCTGACCACACCAAAGACGCAAGTGATTAGAACACCGGCTCCGATGATCTTTTTGAAAATATTCTCAAAGTTAAGCATCATGAAAAACGCAAAAGGGACAAAAGTGTTCAGCGCCATGGCAAAGTCGTTTTCATCATTGAGGAAATTGGAGCCTACTGAGCCGCTGCTATACATACCACCATAGGAATATGATCGTCCCGAATAATTAAGGATACCCTTTACGGCGAAATAAAAATGTATGGCAACCAAGAGCCATATCAGTGATTTGAATCTGTTGGTGGAATTAACGACGTTGGTGGCTATCACCATCACTACAAAATATATCATCATCGATTGAAAAACGTTATAGGCGAATCTGTTATTCCAGGCCGTGACAACCGTGATGGCAATGACGCCGATATAAGACAAAAACACCCAATTGAATTTGTCCCACTTAACGCTCTTGTCGGTCAAGGCTTTTATGAAAATGAATGCCACCGTGCTGGTAATTACAGTCAGCATCGGAATGCGCAGTTTAGCCAATCCGGGAAGCAGATCATAAGGCCTGAGAAATTCAAATAGATAAAAAATCATAATTCCGACATATGGATTTTTCAGAATACTTAATAATATCAATGCCGCGGGGATGGCAAATATCGCAGACATCAACAATTTAAAAGGCAACACCAGGACCAAAAAAGAACCGATTACGGACAATATTAAAAGCGCGGGAATCAGGAAATCCCGCTTAGTCACTATATCGAAGGACGACCTAAAGTCCCTCTGAAGATGCACCTTGTTATCCGCTGCTATTAATTTATCCAAGTGGGCGTTCCTGATAATATAATTCGCTTCTACTTTGTCGTCGTAATGCTATCCAGCATCCCGGCGAGCTTTCCCGTGAGATGTCTCCTGCCTAAGTTATTTGGCATAACAGGGGTACCTGCTATCGAGTTGTCCTTATTTTCGAAAGCACATAAGGCTTTGGCCACGATTTTCTTAATCTCTTCTTTATCATCGGGATCGGCGACATAGACATTATTAAATGACCTCAAGAGATTAAAGGTCGACCCATGCGGAACCAGCGCCAAAATGAAATTACCCGTGGCGATGTATTCGTAAGTCTTTGCGGGGATTTGAAATGGGGCCAGTTTTGATTGCATTAGAATCAGGAAATCGGCCCCGGAAATCAATTCTAAATACTCTTTTCGCGAAACGGGAGGATAAAATGACGCTGTGCCCTGCAATTGAAATTTATCGATAATCTCATTTATATTTCCCGTAGCCAAATGAATGTTCCCGTAAAAGCTGATTGAGATATTTTCCTTCCTGCAGGAGTCCTCAGAAATCAATTCGCCGACCGCCTCCAGGAATTTGGAAGGATCTCGCCCAAAGTACAAATCTCCGGCATGCAGAAAGTGGCGCGGTAATTTCCTGTTCGGAGGCGGCCCGGGGGCCGTTTTAAAATCATCGAGATCGAATCCATTGAGAATGCAACGGCATTTGTTGTCCAGATGCGGGGTGTAATTATCGATCAGCGCCGCCTGGTGCTCCGGAGTTGCGGTTAAAACCAGATCCGCGTTCAGGATAACCTGTCGTTCCATCCAACCTTCAATTTTCCGCGACAACGCGGTTATGAACTGACTCGGCTTTTGAAGGGGCATCCAGGGATCCCTAAAGTCAGCGGCCCACGGAATCCCCGTTATCTTCTTAATTCCCAATCCGATCAAATGGGATGTCCAAGGAGATCCCGATGAATAAAGGGCATCGATATTTTTCTTTCGTGCCAATCGTACACCCCGGGCAATGCCGGGCAGCAACCAACCTATTTTATCGTCGGGAGTCTGCGATAGCGAAAAAATGATCCTTTTCCATAATGGCGTTTTGCTGATCGAGAAAGGATCTGCCCCATCAGGGGAAGAGGTTGACTCATCATTAGACCTCTTGGCAGTACGCAGCGACCCTTTTATCATCTGCCTAAACTTCATATAAAAGTAGTCAGGGACAGGCCATCGAGACGTACGGGATATGTCGCATTCGAAATCCAACGGATCGCTTTCCCTTTTCCCATAGTATTTCCCGGACACTGACAATACGTGGGGACGCCATCCGAATTCCGCAAGATACTTGGCGAATTTGACGCTTCTCAGCGCCCCCACCTCGCGGTCGGGGTGAAAGTGATAAGCGATCATCAAGAGGTTTTTCATGTGTCCAATTCGAGATTATCGATATCGAGTTTTGGCCTTCCCCGGAGGGCCCCGAGCAGTTTCAAATAAGCATCGAAGGAATCTGAGTCGCGCCCGGCCCTAACGGTTCTTTTCAGGGCGGCCACAACCAGTGACCATCCAAAGAAAAAAAAGTACATCAGCTTAAAAAAGAAAATCTTGTCAGGTTGAAATTTCTGGAAATAGGTAAGACGGCTCCTGAAAAAATTCAATTGAGAATCTGCGTCTCCTCGCTTTTCGCGGCTTTTTCCGACCAGGTGCAATATCTCGATATTGGGAAGGTAGTATGAGGTCATTCCCGCCTGTTTCATGCGAGTAAAGTAATCGTTCTCCTCGGAAAACAAGAAATATTCCTCCGACAGATATCCGACCTTGGCCATAGCCTCTTTTCTTATTATCAGGCAGGCGGCGGAGAGAACGTCGGCCTGAACAGGCTGATTGAAAGTTCTTATGGGATTGCCTCTTATGAAAAGCGGTTTCAAAATTCTGTTGATCGGAAAAAAATGATAACGCAGACATTCCCTGAGTTCATCCTTAAGACCCGGCAACCTGGCGGAATAGTTGATTACGGCGCCGTCACCATTACGCTGAGCAGGCGCGGCGGCGCCGACCTCCGGGCGGGAGCTCATGAAGTCAAGAAGCGCCCCGATGGAGCTCTCGGGAATAACAGTGTCCGGATTGAGGAGCAGGTAATAGTCGCCACCGGCTTTTCGCAGCGCCTGGTTGTTGGCGCGCGCGAAACCCACATTCTTTTTATTCTCGATCAGAATGGCCTGCGGGAACTCCTGCTTTATCATGCCGACCGAGGAGTCGGATGAATTGTTGTCGACCACCCAAACCTCGCTGTCGACGTCTTTCAGATCATCAAAGAGCGACCGAAGACAATTCCTCGTCAGTTCACAGGTGTTCCAGCTTACGATGACGACTACAAGTTTTGCCATCTACCGCTCCATCCAGGAAAGGAGACAGTCGCGCGACGTATCGAGCAGCTCCCGGGCCCTGTGCGGCAGGGAGAAGGTATGATCGGCCTGCGGAATGCGCACGATGCGGTAGTATTTCTCAAAGGGCTCGTACCTCGGCAGGACATGTTTGACGAACATCTTATCGAAATCATAAGTGGCCCGGTCATTTTCCGGCATGACAAAAAGGAGCCGCCGTCCCGATCTCATTATATCATCAAAAGCCTCGAGGAAAACATTATTGAAAAGATCGCCCTTGTTTTCCGCGGGCGAGCCATCGCCGCCGGCCGCGGGCTCGGCAGATTTCCACCCGCCAAATTTTTCACCGACTTTGACCCTGATTGAGCCGAACAGGTCTTTGTAGGATGTTCGCCCCGTCAAGAACCGGCCCCACGATTTCGGGCTAAAGAGCCTTTGCATGTAACCGGCCAGCAAATTGCCAGCCTCATGTGGATGGAGGGTGGATAGCTCGTACTCGGGCGAGGTGATCGTAACGGGACCGGCTATAAATATGACGCCATCGACAGATTTATCGAGCGCAGCCGCGATCACGGCAGTCAGCGCCCCGCCGCAAAGACCATAAAGGAATATCTTCCCGGGCTGATACTTGTCCCTTAGATGGCGGATGATGAGCAGGGCGTCTTCCTTGAAAAGCCCCGTTTGCACGGCGTCGAACGAGTCAATCGCCCGCCCGATAGGCATCTCGCCATGGCTGTACCCAATTCGGGTGGTGTCGGCCCGGGCCACGGTGAAACCGGCTTCCTGGAGGTGTCGGCCCTGTAAAACAAAAAGGCGCGAGTGGCTCACCCGATAATGCAATCCGATATTAAAAAATACGACCAGGCCGCCATTCGGCCTTTCAGGCTCATGGATTACCCCATATATCGCCTGACCGCGGGTGTCCTTGAGGCTAAATGTTCTTTCCGAATAATTCATTTTTTTCCATAAATTCCAGCGTTGCGCCGAAAAGCCCTGGGGGGGTTGGCATCCATTTCTCGGTTTTTTCCCATTCGAACTCCTTGGGAACGGCGACGATCTCGGCGCAACCCGCGGCGCCTTTGAGGTCGACGAGGTCCTGGCGGATAACCGCGGTGTTCTTCTGTATCTGGACAATGAGCGTGGGGCATTTATGCGAGAATGCGGTTCCGGCCAACTCGTGCTCCCGGGCCTTGACGTAAAATTGGCTGGTGAAAACGTATCCCTCGACCACGATGCTCCCTCCGCCCTCCAAATCCTTGACCAGGTCATCGCGATTTTTCCGAACCTTACCCTCATTCAAAAGTTGTGAGGCCACATTTAAGCGAAGGTAATCATAGAAATATTTCCTGCTGTCGGTTACCGGTTCCCAGAGCACAAGGAAATGCGGCTTTAGGCGATCGGAGCAGAGCGCCGCCAGGGTGGCCCCCCAGCGCAATCCTATGATACCGATATGATCCAAGGCGTATTTCTCCTTCAGGAACTTGTGAGCCGCCTCGGTATCGAGAATTCGGTCGTCAAATGTCGCGTCTTCGAAATTGCCCTCGCTGTCGCCATCGCCAAAATAGTCGAAACAGAGTGAGGCAATCCCCAGCGATGCCAGGGCGCGCGCAAACGACACGAACACTCGCACGGTTCGCACCTTCTCCTCGGCGAACGGGCTGCAGAATATCACTCCGGCGGACGGTTTGGTCGAGGGCGCGAAGGCGGCATAGAAAAGACGCTTGCCATCGCGGGTGAAGAAGCCGTGCTCCTCGACAATCAGCTCATTGGGCGAATTAACCTTGGTGAAATCCAATGTCTTTATATCCATAATAGAATCGAACCTCGATGATATTCTCCTAATCGACAAGGGGGGACAAAACCGAGGCCATAATCTCGTACCCCTTTTCATTGGGATGGATTTCATCCCTGGCAAGGTTATCGGGCAGGAACCCTTCCGAATCGGCAAGGGCCTTATGATAATCTACCACCGGAAAATCATATTTGGAGGCCAGGTTCTTGATCTTTTCGTTAAAAGCCTTGATATTGTCCGCCATGCTATAATTGTCGTAATGTTCCGCCTCCCGCGTGGCCGGAAGTATTGTCGCCAGCATCGGCCCGATACCCTTATGATGAGCCATGAGGGCCATCGTCTCGAATTCATCCCACATGGTGCTGACGTTACAGGTCGGGTTAAAATTTCCCGAACAGAATTTTAGCACGACCCGGTCTGGTTCCAACTGCAGGACATCGCTTGAAAACCTTGTCAAGAGCTGGGTATTGGATTGAGATCCAACGCCTCGGTTGATGATTTTCTTGCCGGGAAGATATTTTTCGGGATCGAAACCCCTGGTAATAGAGGCTCCGAACATGACCGTCATGTTCCGTCTTTCCTCGGCGGGTAATTCGGCCAAGAGACGATGATTATCGGCGGCATAGACTAAGGCGCCGGGAAAATCGTTCTTTAGCGCCTCAAAGTTGTTGGCCAGGTTCTTGTTGTAAGCCTGGAATTGGCTCAATGCCTCCCGGTATCTGAAAGCCTTGTAGATGGCGAAGAGCCCTACGACGTTGCCGATCACTGATATGACCAATATGATTATTAACATCGGTTTCATCCTCTAAATCCTCTCGAAAGCGAGTTGTTCGCAAAAATGGCTATTTATCATTGAAATCAGGAATTGACTGCAATCCGGCAGAACCAACCAAGAGATCGGAGATGTCTGTCTTGCATCTCGAAGGCCGATATGGAATGCCTCATTGACTAACACCCCGCCACGTCCCGCAATTTATCGCATATTTCAAAATTGTCAAGGTTTTAAGTGTTCTCCGGCCAAAGGTCCCTGCGGCTATTTCTTTATCCAACAAGGGATTGGCGCCAGCAAGCCTCATGGAATCGTGCGGGCCTTCCTGCCCGTGAAAACCAATATCGTTTTCTTCAACAGCGAGTCGCGGCCTCGACAAGCGCTACCAGGCTGTCTGCCTGGCCGAAAGCAATGGCAACTTGGTGCAACCGGACATAATCGGCTCGGCGCCCATGTCTTTAACCCTGCCGCGCAGCTTTCCCGCTTTATTATCGCTCATATGAAATGTTGGGTCTCCTTATTTGGCGCACATGTCAAGGTATCGTCAGGTTCATCACCCATTTCACCATCAGGATTACGCACTCATCCCAGGGATCGCATCCTTAAACTCCGCCGACGCGTTTTGGTTTCCCCTCGAATGGATAAAAGTGACTGGCGCCGGCCTTTGCATCCGGTCTGCCGTTTGGTCTTGACCGGAGTGGAATTATCGTTATAATGTCGCCGAAGCGTGGCGTAATCTCAATAATGATGAAAAAATTCCTGTTTGACGAGAGGAAATTATGCCGGGCATTTTCGGCTTGATTAGAAAAGCGGGTGACAGCCGGGAGGCCAACGAGGCCCTTATCGGGCGCATGGCCGCCCGGCTCTCGCACAACGATCTCTATGTCTCACGAACCCACGCGGAAGACTGGTTCGCGCTGGGGAATATCGGGCTTCCGGTGACCGGCGAGGAACGGTTCGCGGTCGACAGTGGCCGCCGAACAGCCTGCGCATTTTCAGGCTACATCTACGGCTGGAGGGGTGTCGAGTCGGATCTTGACCGGCCTACCCCCGATAAAGCCTCGCGGATAATGAATATTTATGAAAAACATGGCGGGGCCCTGCCGGAGAAGATCGATGGCTCGTTTAATATCGCGCTTTTCGACCTTAGGTCGCGTGAAGCCTTCATTTGCAACGAGAAGCTCGGGCATCGGCACCTGTATTACTTCGAGGACGACCAGGTGTTTCTTTTCTCCTCGGAAATCAAGGCCTTGATGGCCTATGAGAGATTTTCAAGGGAGTTAGACTGGGATGCCGTGGCCGACTATTTCAACTACGGTTATATGCTCGGAGATAAGACGCTTTTTAGGAAGGTCAGAGTCCTCAAGGGCGGGCATATTATTTCGATTAAGGGCGGAAAGATTCATTTCACACGCTACTGGGACTATCGCTATGGCGAATTGAGCCGGCAAAGCCTGCCCGAACTGATCGAGGAAGCCGATGCCATTTACAGGGACGATATTCGCCGGAAGACGGCGGGCGCGAAGAATGTCATCATACCTCTGTCGGGAGGGCTCGATTCGAGGTTTATCACGGGCCACGCGGTCGCGGCCGGCATCGAACCGCACTCCTTCACGCACGGCCGAAAAGGGTGTTCCGATCATTGGATAGCCTCGCAGGTGGCCGGGACATTGGGGATTGCCAATTACCATTTCGTCGAAATCGATCCCCAATGGCTGATAGATTACAGCGAGCGCTTTGTCTATCTGGCCGAGGGTATGACCGAATCCAGTCCGGCGATACTAATCGGTATCAGCGGCCGATACGGTCTTCCGCCTCTGGATACAGTCTTCCTCAACGGCATCTTCGGCGGTCCAACCAATTTCGGAGCAGCGTATTACAATGCGCGCGATGCCGTGGCCGGTCTCCCGATGGAGGAGAAGGTGCGCCGGATCATCAATTATATAGGCTCCGTTCCATCGGACAATTACTACAAGATATTCGCCCCGGAGATCATGAACCGCTTTAAAGGAAGATTCGAAACATCTATTGCCGAGGAGCTACAGGATCTCTCGGCTGTCTCAGAGCTTTTCTGTAATCAGATGGATGTTTTCATTATTAAAAACCGGCTGGTCAGGTATATCGACCATGTCGACTGCAACCGATTTCTCTGGCACGACCATTTCGCGCTTGCCAGCGATCGCCTCAACGATTTCTATGTTCGGCTCCCGCACGAGTTAAAGCCCTCACGTCTTTTTCTGAAGGAATATCTCAAGGCCAAATTTCCGGCCCTGGCCCACATCCCCTACCAGGTCACCGGGGTCGACCTCTACTCCACGCCATCCAAATTCAAGAGTGATTGGAAAAAGCGAATCAAGAGGCTTAAGTATTTGGCCGAGCGGGTATCACGCGGACGCTTGAGATTCTATGACCGGGATGCCTATATCCACTACGACCAGTGGTACCGGGCGCACAGGGAAATCAGGGATTTCTACGAGGGGATTCTTTTGGACGACCGGACCCTGCGGCGAGGCTATTTTAACCGGCCCTACCTGGAACTCTTGCTGAAGCGCGAGCGGACCGGCGGCGATTCTTATTACGCGGTCTGCCACATGGCGACGTTTGAGCTGTTCAACCGGATATTCATCGATTCGAAATAAGGCGTTCTCAAAGATGATTAATAACCGGGGCATTCCTCGATAGGCAAATCTAATAGCCGCAAATATGGAAAGCCTGTCCCGGATTGTCCGGCCACGGTCAATCGGCGCGAATGGCCGCCGGGCGGGGGCGAAGGAGCCGGCCGGCCTTGCGGAGCTCGTCGATCGTGAAAAACTTGAACAGGTACAGGATCAGTGGGAATACCAGACAGACCAACCCCTTGACCGCGATATCGGACCACATCGACCCGGTCGCGACCAGGATTCCGAGGAAATAGCAGAGGATCGATACGGCGAAAAGCGTACCCAGCCGTCTCCATTCGATTTGGATTTTGTGGAGGCGGTTGGAGAAAAAATACATCAAGGCATTCTTGTAAATGAAACAGGCCAGCGTGGCGCCGGCCGCTCCCCAGATGCCGTAACGCTTGATGAAAATGAAATTGAGCGCCAGGTTCAGGGCCCCATTGGATATATTTACGTAGGCGATGTACTTGGTCGCCTTTTTCATGATTATGCCGACATTGAAGTGATAATTGAACGAGAATATGACATAGGCGAGAGAGACAATCGGCACCACCTTGTACGCCGACCAGTACGATTCGTCGGCGATTATCCGGATCGCCTCCTTGGAAAAAAGCGAAATCCCCAATCCGGCAAATAGATTCAATCCTATGAAATAGGTGAAAATCCGGGCGTAAATAGCCTCGGAATCACCATCCTCGAAATTCTCGTAACGGCGTGGCCCCCAGATTTGCATGAAGGGCGCGGTAATAAACTGGTTGACCAATGTCCCGATTTTATACCCCAGGGAGTAAATGCCGGTTATCGACATATCGCTGTAGCTCTTAAGAAAGAAGCGGTCGGACGCGTGAACAACATAGGCCGAGATATCGGATGGCATCAAGGGAAGACCGAATCGGATCATCTTGCCCAGAAGAGGCAGGTTGATTCCCGGACCGCACTTTTTCAGAGTGTAATAGGTGAGGATCGCCGTGAAGATCAAACTGGTGATAAGTGTCGAGAGCAGTATGCCCATCACGCCTTTGTGGGCAATTATGATGAAATAGATATTGAGACTCAGGGCCAGCGTAGTTCTCGTGATGGCCAGTGTCGTGACGAACAGCGATTTCTGCTCGACGCGGAGAAATGAGAACCCGATTTGCATCACGATATCGAGGGCAAGGGAGATTAGCGCGACCACGAACAAGAGGCCCATGTCCGCCGAGCCCAGGATGTGCCTGGCCAAAAGGGGAGAGAAGGGAAGAAGGGCGGCTACGACGACCAGGGTAATGCTTCCGTAGCCAAGATAGGCGGTACTTACTACTCTGCGGCGCTCGTCGATTTCCTGGAAATCAAAATAAAAGCGGCTGACTGCCGCCTGGATGCCGACCCCAACGATGTAGCTCAAGACGGTGGTTGTGATGGAGATCAATTCGAGGACGCCATAATCGGCCGGGGTCAGGTTGCGGGTGTAGATCGGGAGCATGATGAAGCCCACGATGCCGCTCAACACCGGCGCCATTCCGTAGATAAGCGAGTGCCGTGTCAGGACTTTTGCTTCGCTGGTGATCGATCTGGCCATAAATTATTTATATCGAGGAAGAACCATTTAGGCTATTTTGGATATAACTGCGAAAATAATTCTTTATTTCACTCCAATTCAGTTGGTTATTCGCAAGTCCTCGAGACATACAAGTTAAGGGCGCCATGAATCAAGCGTTTTGAAACAGTAATTATCGTTTAGGATGCGATCAGGCCGTCTCGAGAATAAGAAATCGTGCGGCCGTCCTGACATTTGCGGAATATAATTTTTTATGCACTAAAGGCAAAGAATTTATTATATTATGGGCTATGACCGATGGCTTTTTGAGGCCTGGCGCCGGCCAGCTTACCCGGACTGATATTTAGCCGACCAAAAGCTGTTTTTTAATAATTACTCTTTGAATATCGACAAATATAAGAGGACGACCTGGTAACATTGCATAAAAAGATCGCGCTTATAACAGGAGCCAGGCCCAATTTTATCAAGGCGGCCCCCCTCCTGAAAGAATTAAGGAAGAATCCAGACCGGTTTTCCTCCATCCTGATACACACCGGGCAACATTATGATCACAAGCTTTCACAGCTGTTTTTCGAACAGCTCCATATGCCCGACCCGGATATTTATCTGGGCGTGGGATCAGGAAGTCATGCCCGGCAGACTGCTGATATCATGATCGGACTCGAGAAAGTTTTCCTGGATATGCGGCCGGATCTAATCGTGGTTTTCGGCGATGTCAATTCCACGATGGCGGCGGCCATAGTGGCCGCCAAACTATGCCTGAAGATCGCCCATGTGGAAGCGGGGCTGCGAAGTTTCGACCATGCCATGCCGGAAGAGATCAACCGGATCGTAACGGACAGGCTGTCCGACCTCCTTTTTGTCACTGAAAAATCAGGGGTCGAGAATCTGTGTAATGAAGGCGTCTCGTCGGAAAAGATCTTCTTTGCCGGCAATATCATGATCGATTCGCTGACTGAGAATCTCAAGACTTGTCAGAACTCGGAAATTCTTCGGACGTTATCGCTTCGGCGGCAGAAGTACGCGGTCCTGACGCTCCATCGGCCCTCTAATGTCGATAATCAGGAAATGTTGGGCAGTCTCCTCAAGACGATGAAACGGATAGGGACAAGGATCCCCGTTATATTCCCATGTCATCCGCGCACCCGCAAGGAGATGTCGTCAAAGGGCCATTTGAACGATGACAACGATGAGTTTCGAATAATCGAGCCGTTGGGATACCTCGATTTTTTGAAGCTCCAAATGGATTCTAAATTTGTCATGACCGATTCGGGCGGGATCCAGGAGGAAACGACATTCCTTAAAATCCCATGTATCACTTTGCGGAACAATACCGAGCGTCCAATAACAACGGAGATTGGAACCAATACGCTGGCGGGAACCGACCCGGAAAAAATAATGGAAGCCGTGGATTCCGTTATGGGAAATGCCTATAAGGCCGGCCGAATTCCCGAACTTTGGGACGGCAAGACCGCCGAGCGAATTGTAAAGGTCATTGCCGGCCCCTAAGAGAAATCTACACGGAACTTTGCGTTAATTGGAGTTCAAATTAGTCGAGGGGTGATCAATTGAAAGCGAAATTGCTGGCGGCCGCGGACAAACTGAATATCTACCCTCTCTTCAACGGTTATACCAAAAATACGGCCACGATTTTCATGCTCCACCGGTTTACCCCGGCAGGGGTCGAGCGCCCCGATTGCACGTCGGCGAGCCTGCTGGCCAAATTCCTCGACTACCTGAAACGTAATGACTACCGCGTGATGCCCCTGAGCGGTTATGTCGACGCGCTCATAAGGGGCCGCGACACCCGCAAGACGGTGGTCTTCACTGTCGATGACGGTTACCGCGATATCTACGAGCACGCCTTCGAGGTCTTCAAGCGATTCGATTGCACGGCCGCCGTATTTCTGACCAGCGACTTTATCGAGGGGAAATTATTTTTCTGGTGGGATGCGATCGAATATGTTGTCAATCACGCCAATACCAGCGAATTTGACCTCGCATTTTTAGGGCCCGGGAAATTCCGAGCGGAAAACCTCGAGCGGCGGGCTGAACTGGTCGCGCGAATCACGGAACACTGCAAACTGCTCAATAATGCCGATAAGCTTTCATTTATCAACGACTTTGGGAATAAGGTCGGCGTCGAAATTCCCCCGGTTCCACCAGACGAATACGCCCCTCTGAATTGGGAGCAAATAAAGGAGATGCGGACGAGTGGAATTGAGTTTTTCGCCCATACCGTGACTCACCCAATTCTATCCAAGGTGCCGGTCGAACAGCAAAGGAATGAAATCTGCCGGTCGCGGGCTGTACTGGAGAACCATTTGAATACCAGATGTGATATCTTCTGCTACCCCAACGGTGGCCCCGGCGATTTTACCGAGGATACGATCGCGGCGTTGAAATCCGCCGGGTTTATTGCAGCCGTAACGGGGATCGCGGGGTTCGATTCCACCAAAGGACCGACTGATCTCTTCAGGATTCGGCGATTCAGCATTCCCTCGAATGAAATCCTCTTTAAGCAATATATCTGCGGGTTGGAGAATTTTAAGGCCCGCCTGATGTCGCGAGGCTGATACCTGCCTGAAATTGCTCTAATCTTGCAGGTCGGCGGTCGCTTTCCGGGGCGTAGCCTGCGGCTCCGATGCAATTAAATTTCTGCCCAACAGGGCCGATATCGCCGCAAGCATGAATCCGGTCGTGAAAAACAGCTCCTTGACCTCGCCGTGGGTGTAATGCGGATGGGTCATGTTTATGGCCTGTCGATAAACAAAACCCAGAACGAATAAAGGCAACGCTGCTAAGGGCGCAACCGGGAAATGTATCCTGTTTAAGAATCCCCTAATTCCCGAGGAGAATCGATAAGCCAGGGGGATCAATATGCCATAGAGGAGAACGAAGCCGTGCAGAAGCCGGTCCTGCGTTATCACGGCTTCCTTGCTATCGAGGAAGGGCATGTTGTGAATATTGGATTCACCCTCGAGGTTGCTGCCCAGGAACGACGGAGTATTATATTTCAGGTAATCCTGCCCCCAACTTATCTCCTCGCCGCAAACTACCAGATAGAAAAACCCCAGGAGAAAAGGCAACAGCAGGAAATGCGATTTTCCCTCGCGCCACGGTTGCCTGAATCCAAGGTATATGAAAATAATCCCGCTGGCTAAATAGAAGAAGGCTTGAATGTTCTCGGCCAGTCTGGCCTTGAACGCGAACCGGATATATCCCTCTTGGTTGGTAAAGTAGAATATCGTCATTGCCGCAAACCCCACGATCCCGAAGACGGTCCAGGAAAGCAGGCTGCGCCACGTGTTCGAAACATCGAAATATTTTCCGGTATTTTCAGACATAACGACCTCCGTCGTTCGGCGATAAGCTCATGAGATTACCTAATTAACATTTTCATTCGGATTTGGGGCGAAATCCTAAATCGCGATAGAGCGATCAGGCCGGCGCCCGGCATTTAATTTAAGGCCTAATTTTCGATAGTCAACCGTAATTTGGAAGGCCTGCGACATCATTCCAGTCGAAAATTGTCTAAATAGAGGGTCAATCCCGAAGACGCGTTGCTCCCGAATAACATCACCCTGCGAATGGCTTTCATGTCCATGACTCGCTTTGCCGGGGCGCGCCTGACTCTCTCCAAAGGCACCTCGTACACATTGGAGCCGGGATTGACAGTGATGACGGCATTGAATCTGTCATCATGGTCGTTGTTGTGATATAAGTCATCAATCCGGAACCAGATTTCGATCGGCTTATCCAACTCGGAGAAGAGTTCGAATTCGAACGACTCATATCCGCGCCAATCCGGATGGGCCTCGTCAATAGCCAGGCCTGGAAACCGGCCCGGAAGCAGTGTCAATTTGCCGACCCTCCCCGAGGCGCCAGCCCAACCGATCGGCGGGGCGGTCCTTTCCAGGCGAGCGTCCCTGACACTGACAAATTTCATGCCGATGGTGGAGTCGAAATTTAGGAGGGTGGGGAATGCCTTTTCTCGTTGATAATACGCCGCCGCCCAGAGCCCGATCGGGGCCAGGGCCGAAGATAGGATGAGGACGACGCCGGCCAGCGCGACAATTCGAGATTTCCGGCGGTTGAATCCCCCGAATAGCGCCAGGCGATGGTCGAAAACCGCGGCCAACAGCAAGAATGAGGCTATTCCCGCGAAATCCCTGAGCAAGTCGAAAATGTCGGCATCGCCCGGCCCCCCTATCTGAGCTAATTCTACGATCAGGCCCATACTGAGAGTGGTTGCGGCCGCCGCGACATAGAGCCAGCGCCGGGCATTATCGGGAACTTTCGATATGGCAATCAGGATCCCCAGGACAGACAAAGACATCACCCCGAAAAGCGGGGTGTGCCCTGTATTGTGAATCTCGCGCCAAAGGTAGGTATGTAAAGGCAGTTTCAGGTATGCGAGAACCAGAAACACTGCAATTATGAGTAACAGGCAGGCTAAGATGACGGGTATCCTATTCATGGAGTGTGCCGCCATCGGCCAATTGTCTCGGCGCCCTGAGGCCAGGAATGCCCCAAGGGAGTGCCATGGTCACTTAAGCCATCCTTCACCGACTGTTAAGTCAAAAAGCCTGGCCAAGCCGGTTTCCTCGATCATTCAAGATAATTCGCTTTCCCATCCGAACTCTGGAAGATACCTGGCGAAATTGGCAGGACTATGGATGCCGGTTGTCCTGGCCGGCGGAAGACGATAGGGTACAATCAAGGCCTGTCTTATCAGATTGGATTTCAAATCGCATCGCCCCAATCACGGCGCCGGTCGTTGCGGCATGTCATGGCAACTTGGTCACTATCTTCGGACCGAGCGCATTCGCAATCGGCAGCGGCAGGCGTCTCCAGATATTGATAGCCCATCTGAATCTGGGATTGGACGGGTTGAGTTCGGGCAGACTGTCGATAGTAAGAAGCTTGTATTGCCAAACCTGCGGTACCGGGTTTTTTATCCACTGCTTCTTAAAATTGAATGTCCCGGCGTTAAGTGAGCTTCGTCCAAAATCAAAACTGCGTGAGCCCCGCTTGAAGCAACGCCTGATAACCTCCCAATAGAGAATATTGTTGGGGCACAGGTTCAGGTAAGAGCGGTATGACGATGCCGAGGGGACTCCGGAATAATCCTGATAGTGAACCACGAGGCCCCCTCCGATATAGAGATTGCCTAACCTCACCAGCGCCAACTCTATGTCATTAGGGAAGCAGCTAAACATCTCGGCATAGAGGCTTTTGGGCCAGACCGGCGTGCCCAGGTCGCGCATATTGAAGGCGAATATCTTGTAGAATTCGTCAAGCAGCTCCAAGCCGCCGAAATTAACCTCGAGGCCCGATTTTATCGCCTTGCGAACCTGGTTCTTGGCCTTGCCGTCAATAGACTGCCAGATGCTCTCCTCGCTGCCCTCTAATTTCAAGACAAACGAGAATTTCTCCTCCTTATTGACCAGGCCAGGCAGGGGCTGGCTCACCCCCCGCATTTCGAGAAAACGGCAATTAGACCTTTCCGCCAGAGCTACGCAGTAATCGACGAGCCCAGCAGCAATTTCCTGGTTCTCGGCGAGCGGTCCGCCGTAATCAAGCCACGGAAGCGAGATCATGAATTTGCCGAAGATCATGCTTTTCATGAGAGCGGCAGGAAGAATCCCGACCACGCGGCCATCCCTTTCCGCCATGCAATAGCACGGCCTGACATGAAAAGACCTGGCCAGGACAACCGACCAATTCCACCTGTGCGCGAAAGTTCTATGAGGATGGCGCTCCACGAAATTTTCCCATGGCGCGATGTCATCAGGGGCGGCAAGACGATATGTGGTATTTTCGGTCACTCTTGTCCAGTTCTCACGATCGGCAATCTTGGCCGTTATTCGGTTTTTCATTCCCCGTAAGCACGGTATCGAAAAACACGATCGGCCTGCATTCTATTTCAAGAGTGGGCCTCTTGCGTCCCCGCAGTCCTTTTATGGCTTTAGAAGATATGGAGTTAGAGGGCCGTGGCCCACTCACAGTCACCCGTCGAATCCAATATAAAAGCGGCCGGTATCGATGTCAACTACAATGGTGGCCAAGGGGCCTGCTGGGGCTTTCCCGCCAGATGCCGACATCCGCGAAAATAATAAAATTTGGCTTGACTCGGGCTGAGGGCCTGATATACTTTTTATTGAGCATTATTCTTTCCCGCTCAATATAAATCCGAAAAGCAAACGAAGGGGGCTTTCGGTCAGGTTGTCTTCAATTTGAAGCGGTGTTTTGTTGCGTTTGGTAATTAGGCGCCGTGAGTTACATGATATCGTCAACAAAAAGGTAGAGGCGCTGTCGGCAATTTCATAAGCATCATCGTGCCAAGCTTATGGATAGATTTTTCAATACGGGAGGGAAAACCATGATGAGGGGGGATTCATCTTATAGAGGGAAGTCAGGACGGTGGATATGACGGAGGGTGCAAGTAAAATACGCTATCACCAGGATTCGATTCAGGCCATGCCGCATAATATCAACGCGCACTTCAATCTCGGGGTCACCTACGCCAGGCTCGGACGATTCGAAGACGCTTTGAAGATGTTCGAGGCCGCAACCCAGGTGAATCCCCGGGACGCTGAGGCGTTCCACTACAGGGGATTATCTCAAAATCAGCTTGGACAATACGATGAAGCCATCGCCTCGTTCCGCGAAGCCATAATGCTCGATTCCGGCCATTACCGGGCTCTCAGTAATCTCGGGCTTCTTCAGAGCAAGAAAGGCAATTTCAAAGAGGCAATTGAGGCTTTCAAGGCCGCACTAAGCATCAATGGCAAGCATTGTGCCGCCCTGCTTGGTTTGGCGGTCGCGTATGGCAACATCGATGACACCGCCCGAGCCTCCGACGCGTATCTCGAATTGTTGAGACTCGATCCTTCTTGCGTCGAGGCCATATGCAACCTGGGAGCGCTTTACACCAGGGCCGGCAGATTCGACGAGGCCATCAACTTATTCCTCAAGGCGGCCAGGGATCAACCATCGTGCGCCGAGGTTTATTTTAACCTGGGGAACATATACGCTGAAAGCGGTCGCTCCCTCGAAGCCATCCAAAGCTACTCATCGGCGATACGCCTGAAGCCGGATTATGTCGATGCCCTCGGCAATCTGGGAGCCGTCTACAGTGACGAGGGGAGTTATTGTGAGGCGCTTGATGTTCTGGAGCGGGCCCTTGATCTCTCTCCCGAGAACGCCCGGATACACTTCACGCTGGGAATAGTCCTTAATATCATAGGGCAGAAGGACAAGGTCCTTGCCGAATGTGAGATTCTGCAGAAACTTGACCGCGTCTTGGCCGAGAGCCTGGAGGCTCAATTGAGAGAGGGTCAGCCGGCCTGAAACCGGGACTTGCTCGAGCTCTAAGAGGAAATATCCTAACCCGCGAGAATCTTGGCCGCCAGGGCCCGCGAGAGCTCCTGCGCCGCCCGGTAGTCCTCATGGGATGGTGGTCCATTGAACTCGAGGGCGCCTACATTTTCGATTTTGGCCGACTCGAAAAATTCGACCGCCTGCCTAATCGCCCCCTTGCCCCATCCGTAAGAATTGAATATCGCGCCGTATTTTGTCGGTGGTTTGAGAATCCTCACCAGGTTCATCGCATATGCCACTGTCGGGTGTAGGTTGGAAAGCACTGTCGATGCCCCGATGACGATCGCTCGCGAATCAACCAGGTCCTCGACCAGGAGATCCAGTTGCATATCGGCCAGGTTGTGCCGTCTAACCTCGACCCCTGAAGACGCGAGCGCGTTATACACGGCGTCGATCATGCGCTCGGTATTTCCCCACATCGAGGCATATATTATGACCGCCTTGGGCAAGGTATCGCCGGCGATCCAGCGGCGATAGTGTCCGATCAGGGTTGTGTCCCGATGCACGGGTCCATGGCTGGGAGCGATTGTATCGATATCGAGGGCCTCGAATTTTTCCAGAGCCTTCCTGGCGAAAATCCGCAACGGCATCATTATCTCGCCGAAATATGCTTTGGCCAGCGAAATTAAATTCTCAACATCGTCGGCATAGACGCCCCCTGCGGAGTGAGCTCCGAAGAAATCGCAGGAGAAGAGGATACGCGATTCGCTCAGGTAAGTAGCCATGGTTTCCGGCCAATGTATCCAGGGGACATCGACAAAATCAAGCGTCCTGCCACCCAGATCCAGAGATTCACCACCCTTGACGGTTTTTATCCGCTCGGGCGAGACGCCATAAAATCGGGCGGCCATGGCCCCACCTTTTTCGGACGTTACCAGCTTGGCCCGGCTCTCTTTCAAGATATGGGGGATGGCGCTGCCGTGATCGGGCTCGGCATGGTTCATTACCAGGTAGTCAAGCCCGGAGAGGTTGGTTAATTGCCTCAGTTTTTCGAGAAGTTCGCATTCAAATCCAGGCCCGACCGTGTCGATCAACGCGGATTTGTCGTTTCCCTTTATAAAATATGAGTTGAAAGAAGTGCCCCTGGGAAGGGGTATGAAAGCGTCGAATACTCTTCTATTGTGATCCCGGGCCCCGACCGCGAATACACCATCGGAGATTTCCGGTATGAAAAAATTCAACATCGCCGGCACCTTTCAAGACGAAGATTAAATCCGATTACAAATCGACGGCGAGCAAAATAATCCCTGAGGCTGTCGGTTGGCAAGCTCCTTATTCGCCCGATCCGAAAAACTTCGAGATCCGCTGCCCGGCGCCCTGAAAGGTGCCGACCGAAATGAGCAGGTTATAACGGCTTGTAAGCCGTGATCCTCCTGTATTCCAGCTTGTGGCCGGTCTTGTTGGGGTTGTAATACTTCTTATAGTCGATTTTGCCGAGGTTCATTTCGGCCAGTTCCGCCTTCACCCTTTTCTGCATATCCTCCCAGAACTGCCAGGCGGCGCATTTGCCCTTTCTATGCGAGCCGTCGCGCTTGGACTCGGGGGCATTGCAGAAAGAAATATACATCGGCCCCTCGAAAGACTCGATAATGTTCAAAAAGGAGATATCGCCGGCCGGTCTGGCAAGCCTGTAGCCGCCATATATTCCCTTGGTGCTTCTTAGCAGCCCGTGCTCGGTGAGTTCTTTCAGGATCTTGGCCAGGTACTCTCGCGGTATACCCTCTGTTTCTGCGATCTCGTTAATAGTGCTCAAGCGTTTGTCGGTGTACGCTGCAATGTAGATCATGGCGTGAAGCGCGTAATCTGCCTTGTTTCCGATTCTCATACTGACACCTCTCTCCCCTTAGTTTAATTTGCTATACGCGATATCACAAGTTCGCTAATCCAAGCCTGTAAAATGTGGCATTATATTATAACAATCCACTTTGGTTGTCAAGCAAGTATATCAATAATAATATAGTGGCAAAAACATCCCCGTTAGATCATGCAATGAAGACAATGGCGGCCTATGATTCTGTGTTGGGGGATCAGGCGTTAAGGCCATCTATGGGGGCGCGCGAGCCGATCACGACCGGCCCCCGGATGTTGTCCTCGCCCGCCGAAGTTCATTTCTACTTTATAGGGTTTTTTGAACTCGTACTCCACCTCGAACCGGTCAAGTTACCCACTGGCAACCGCTGTCGGGCATTATTCCGAGCAGATTTTGGGGTCCTGCCATTTTATTTGACTTTGGTCAATCTCCCGTAGATATATTATCAATATCGTGTGCGACGATTATTTGGTGATTACATTTATGAACGACTGATATCTTAATGTTGAAAGGAGTGCAGGATGTCCCTGAAAGACCTTTGGCGGTCGGCTGCCCTGGCCGCGATTTCTATTTTGCCCTTAAGCCCAATACGATATGTGGCAGCCGACGATGCCCCGGTTGTCACCGATGACAACAAGGCTTGTGTCGATTGTCATCGCAGAAGCGGGGCAGCGCTGGTCATGGAGTGGGAGCATTCGCGTCACGCCGCCGACGGCATCGGATGTATCGACTGTCACGGCGCCAACGAAGGGGAGGTTGACGCCTGGAAGCATCAAGGCCGGTTCGTCTCGGCCCTGGTGACACCCAAGGACTGCTCTCAGTGCCACGACCGCGAAAATGCCGAATTCGCCCGCAGTCATCATGCCCGGGCCGGTGAAATTATCGCCAGCCTCGATAATGTCCTGGCCGAGAAAGCGGCCGGCATGCCGGGCAATATCGCCGATGCGGTCAACGGCTGCTGGCAATGCCACGGCAGTATCATCAAGTTCCAGCGCGATGATAAGGGTGAAATTATCCGCGCGGGTCCCGAGGGCAAACCGGCGATCGACCCGCAATCCTGGCCCAACAGCGGTATGGGACGGCTCAACCCCGATGGCTCGCGCGGTTCCTGCCACGCCTGTCATTCGCGGCACTCATTCGATGCCAAGCTTTCGCGCGCGCCCGAGAACTGCGGCAAGTGCCACATGGGGCCGGATCATCCGCAAATCGAGATCTACAACGAGTCGAAGCACGGGATCGCTTTCCATGCCAACCGCGACCGCATGGCGCTCGATAAGCAGGGCGACTGGATTCTGGGCCAGGATTACTCGGCCGCGCCGACCTGCGCCACCTGCCATGTTGGCGGCTATATGACCGCCGACGGCAAAATTGCCGCTAATTCGCACGATGTTGGTGAGCGGATCAGCTGGACCCTGCGGCCGGTTATCAGCAGTAAATTAAATATGGTGGTCTATGAGGATGGTTACAAGGAGGACTATCCCGACACCAAAGCCCTGCCCAAAATCGGCGACGAGATCAAGACGATCGAGAAATTCTCCGAAAACGAGAAGCTGGTCAGCAAGGAAGTGCCTCGCAGGGTGGCGAAAATCGTGAAATGGGATGAGCGGCGCGGCGAGATGCAAAAGGTCTGCGCCAACTGCCACGAAGGCGCATTCGTCGGCAACTTCTACAAGCAGTACGACGACTTGGTGGTCCTATACAACGACAAGTTCGCCAGGCCGGCCCAGGGCCTGATGAACGACTTGACCGCCGACAGCATCCTGAGCCCCAATGCGCCGTTCGAGCATGAGGTGCAGTGGATATTCTATGAATTGTGGCATCACGAGGGCCGGCGGGCTCGTCACGGCGCCAGCATGATGGGGCCGGACTACACCCACTGGCACGGCATGTACGAGGTCTCCAAGCATTTCTACACCGAATTCTTGCCGGCCGTAGTCGAGGTCGCGGCCGAGAAGAGCCCCGAGATGGAAGCCAAATATGCTAAGAAAGTCGCCGACCTGCTGTCTAAAGACGAACATGTCTGGCAAAAAGGCCTTACACCAAAAGAAGCCGAGGCCATGAGAAAGGCTTATAAAGAGCGGTACAATCAGTAGGCTGCTGACGGAGTAAAGGGATCTTACATATAAGCCGCCCTGCTGTTGCTCGGGCGGCTTTTTAATTTACGATGTGTGGGCCAAAGACATCAGCAGACGCTCTCTTATTGGGCGGCAGGCGTCCGCGCCTGCCCCTTGAAATGTTGAAAAAACCCCCTAAATGGTATATAATATTACTCATGGTTGTCCGCAGGCGCCTTAAAATTGAATCTCCGGGCCTTGCTTTTATTACTACCACGGTCAAAGATTGGATTCCCCTATTCCTCAACGACGAAGCCGCGAAAATCGTACTAAAGCAATTCGAGGAAACGGTTGATTTTCATGAAGCGTCAATAGTTGGATATGTCTTGATGCCATCGCATTTGCATGCCATCATTGGTCTAAGAAACATCCTGGATTTAACGAATGTCATGCATGATTTTAAGAGCCTGAGCTCGAGAAAATTAAAGCACCTTAAGCTAATGGAATTTGGGGATAAATTTCAATGTAAGGGATCATTTCAACTCTGGAGGCCCCGCTTTGATGATTTTGTCATCAGAACCCCAGAGCAATTCAGGATCAAGCTTAACTATATACACGAAAATCCCGTGCGCGCCGGCCTGGTAACAATTGCTTCTGAATGGAAATATTCAAGTGCCGGAGATTGGACTTTAGGCATTGAAGGTGTAATAACGATAAATAAAAACTCTGTAGGTGTCGAATGGACCTTCTAGCGCCAAGGGGCAGGCGGGGACGCCTGCCGCCCAATGATACCATGTTGAAAAAAGCAGACTCATTTCCTACACATACCCAAGCTGGATAATATCGTGGCAGAAAAAATGATTAAAGGGACGAAACGAGAAAAATCGCGCGAACCGCTCGCCACTATTCTCATCATCGCCGTCTTCTTTATCTCCATCAACCTTAGAAGATGGCTCGTGTGGCTCGGATTCGATGCCCTTAATCAAGGTTCGCCGACAATGCAACTTCTGATCGGCTACCTCTTCTGGGTGGTGCCGTCGCTGTTGACTCTCCTGATACTCTACGATTTCGATTTCGGCCGGGTGGCGCGTGATCTGGGCCTGAAAGCCAACCCCTGGAAGGCGGTGCTGTTGGCGTTTCTATTTACGTTACCTATGATGCTCGGTTACTACGCGACGACCAAAATGGCAAACCTCACCGCCTCGATATTTTTCAAGGAGGCCCTCCTGCCGGGCATATTCGAGGAGTACATCTTCCGCGGTTTCCTGATTGGCCAACTTTTCAAGCGAGGCCGGCTGGGATTTATCCCGGCGGTCATAATCGGCTCGTTTGCATTTGCGCTGGGGCATCTCTACCAGGGAGCGACAATTCCTGTCATGATAGGTGTCATCTTCATTACGGCTGTCGGCAGTGCCTGGTTCGCCTGGCTCTTTATCGAATGGGGCCGCAACCTCTATCTGGTTATGTCAATGCACGCTTTCATGAATCTTTGGTGGAGCGTTTTCTCGGCCGGGCAGAATGCGCTGGGCGGCGTCTCGGCCAACGTTATCCGTCTTTTAACCGTAGCCATTACCGTGATAGTGACAATCATCATGGCCCGACGCACTGGTTTCAAAATTAAGGGGCGGGACTGGATTTCTGCGCCCAGGGCTGAAAGGCATTGACCTTATTTCAATGGTCTAAGTTCTATCTCATTCGCAAACACTAATCTCCTATCCCTATTGGCCAGGTAGTCGCGGAGCATAAATTCGATATCGGGCGCGACACGGGCGTCGAAGATTTTCTCTCCGTTAAATAGCACCATTATATTTTCATTCAGGTCTACCAGATCGGGGCTTAGAAGAATCCGGAATGCCCCCACGCG
>Ga0154764_1072_pt1 | contig 53131 bp, 30 predicted proteins | sample Rifle2008BG16ft_FD_105772 | JGI IMG/M metagenome (GOLD analysis project Ga0154764, IMG submission 105772) | candidate division Zixibacteria bacterium RBG_16_53_22
TACTCCAGCTCCCCGTTCATTTTTTTACCCTGTATTTTATCAGTGTCCAGACAGCTTCAAGGCCGTCCCAGGCGTTTATCTTCTTGCCTTCTGCCATGGTTCGAGGAAAGTAACTTATCGGAACCTCCATTATCTTTATCTTCCGCCTGGCGATCTTGGCTGTCACCTCGGGGCAAAATTCGAATCTCGTACATGTCAAATTCAGCGACCTCAAGAGAGCCGTCTTTATCATCTTATAACACGTCGGCTCGTCGGTTATGGATATGCCGAAGAGCATATTGGCGACAACGGTCACAAGTTTGCCTCCCCAGAAATACCGCCGATACGATATCTTATAGTCCTTGTGCAGAATTCGCGAACCGTATACAACGTCGACACCTTCATTCTCCATAACAGCGAGCATGGTCACGAAATCGTTCGGATCGTATTCCAGATCAGCGTCCTGGATCACCGTGACCAAGCCTGTCGCAACCTTCAGCCCTTCCCTGATAGCGCTTCCCTTACCGCCGTTCTCCTTATGAATTACTACTAGTCCATCGATTCCGTCAAGTATTTTAGACGTCGTGTCGGTCGAACCGTCATCGACTACAATGATTTCCTTTTCGATCGGAACCGCCTTGACACGCGATACAATCTCTGCTATCGTGCTTTCCTCATTATAAACTGGAATTATCACGGATAGTTTCATCAGGTCCCGACTGTTCTAAGCGAGAAATGCTCTCGCCTCAGATAATATAAACCCAACAGTGTCACGGGCAAATACTGGCAGAGCCAGAGGACTATTGAAAACGAAAGAGCCTCGCCCTTGGATATGCCGAACAGCCCCATGGAATCAGCCATCGGCCCGATAGCGGCTATCGAACCACCCCCAAATACCGGGGCAGTCAAGGCGGCCGCTTTGGCCTTAAGCCAGGTCATCTGGCTGCCCAGAAGATTCAATTCATTCAGCGTGGCGAATGCCCCGATCGTGGCAGCCTGGAAAACCCCTACGAATCCCGGGGCCGAGGGCAACATGACTCCGGCCGCAACAAACAAGAGCAGAATAAACGAGGCGGCAACGTTGGGGCGCAGACCAAATGCCATAAAGACGAAATAATTGGATAAGGCCGTCACAATCCATATCACCGCCGACCACAGCGCGATCGACATCAAAGTCCCCGGATTCTTGATTACATTAAGGCCATTGGCGAATTTCGTGATTATCGACTCGGCTGTTTCGGTCAGCCTGGCAGGAAGAAACGAAAACACCAGCACCGCAATTCTGGTCAGAAAGGCCGTCTTTTGTTTCAGAAGGACCAGCAACGCGATGATTGCGACATTAACCCCAAGTGTGATGTAGCCGAATTTCTTGACCGCCGGCGGAAACGGAATAAAGAGAATCACCAGCCAGAACATTGTCAGAAGCGACAAGCTGTCGAAAACCCTCTCCAGCACAATCGAGGCGAAAATCGAGGACCGGGATTGGCCGCTCTTGGCGCCCAGCGAGTAGGCCCTGACAACCTCGCCGAGTCGCGCCGGCAAGAGGTTATTGGCCATGAAGCCTATCATCACCGATGGAAACAATTGGGTGGCCTTGAATGAATCTAACGGCCGAAGCAGGTAACGCCATCTTTCGGCCCTCATGATCAATGTCAATATCACGAACGCCATATTGGGCAAGATGAGAAGATAATTAGCGTGTTTGAGGGAATAGTAAATTTCGACAATGCGTACCCGCCGGAAAGCCAGGTAGACGAAAATCGCGCTTATCAGAATACCAAGGATGAAATTAAGCCGTCTTTTCACCGTTTGAAACAATCCTCTTTAATATATCCTCGGTCGCCCGGGCGGTCTTGTCCCATGAGAAGTTGGCGGCCCAGCGCAGTCCGCCCATCTCCAAAGCGCGTCGAAATTCGCAATCGGTAAGCATTTTTATGGCCATTTCGGCAAACTGTTCCACGTTTCCGAACTCGAACAGAAGCCCGGATTTCCCCTCCTCAACCGAATCTTTCAGGCCAGGGACACGGGCGGCCAGCACCGCGGTTCCACAGGCGTTTGCCTCGATATTGGTCAGGCCCCAACCCTCCTTGAGCGAGGGATAAACCGAAACATGGGCGCGCCTGAGATATGAGATTTTTTCGGCTTGCGGGATGAAACCTTTAAACTCCACGGCATCATCCAGGCCGTTGGACGATGCCAATCGCTGGAGATCGGGCTGATGGTCCCCGGAGCCTATGACAACCAGGCGTGAATTGGGAATCGCAGCCCGGATTAGAGGCATGGCCTTTATGGTGGTTTCGATGTTTTTATATTTTTTCAGGCGGCCGACGTACACCAGGGTGGGAACATCGAATTTGGGGACGGCGGGGTCGAACCTATAAACATCCTTATCGATACCGCATTCAACCACATGAATATTCTCCTTGGGAATTCCGCGCTTCTCCACCTCATCCGCGGTCGATTTGGAAATTACCATGAAGCGATTATTCTTGTAAACGCTGGGTACCGGCTTTTCGGCCAGGTAGATATAGGTACCAAGCACGAAATTTATTTCCTGGAAGATCGTGTCGGCGAAAAGGTGCGGTATGACAACCAGGGTCGGCAAATTCTGGTACAGGGGCGAGAAGAAAGGAATCTTGTTGATGTCCTCGATTACGGTGTCATACCGATTGGCATTGACAAGTCGCCGCATGGCAAACGGCGCCACGAGGTTGAAATTGAACCGCGAGCCGGAACGATAGATCATTATTCCCGAGGTATTATCGGTGCGCGTGCCGCCGGGGAAATTCGAACACAAGAGGTCTACCTGGTGGCCATATTGAACCAGCCGCTTGAGAATCTCCTCAAGGTGGACCTCCGCCCCGCCGGCCTGCGGATTCTTCAAATCCTGCCAGTTTAGCGCCAGTATTCTCATTTCATCCCCGTGAGATTTTCGGGTGTCCGGGCCGTCTTGGCCAGCCGGTCGACCATATCGTCAACCCGTTGTAGAAGCGCCGGATTGCCGCTGTTTTTCGATCGAAAGGCCTCGATAGCCTCATTGGCCGAGGCGGTATCAGCCTTACCATAATGAATGATTAAGAGGTTATTCAAGGCAGAGAACGACCCCGGAAATCTATCCAGGGTAATGCGCAGAAACTCGGCGGCAGACCCGGGATCTTTCGACATCATTAAGTCCTGGGCGACAGCCAGGCTGGCCCTCTCGCCGTTGGCGGCATCCATTTCGGCCATTATCGGACCTATTTGATCGAATTTGCCGAGGCGGGAGTATAACTTGAAAAGGTAGGCGTATGCCTGCCACATGTACGACGGCGGGCGAAGATCAATCGCGGCCTCGGCCATTACCAGAGCGGAATCCGAATGCCCTTTCCTTTCGTAATCATCGACAACCTGAAAGATGGCCGCAACATAATTGGATATCAGACGATAGTCGTTGTCATCCTTGAAAACCTCCGCGCCGCCGATTCCACGGAAATGCGATCGGTCGGTGAAAATCCTGAAGCCGACCTCCGCATTGACCCGGTCCCTGCCACTGGTCTCCACCACCCTGAGGACCATACCTTCCAATATCAGATGATCACCCAGTCCGAGTTTGTTTTCGTCAGCTACTGTCATGGCGAAATATACCGGCGGATTCCATTGATTTTTCTGGGCGTTGGTGATAATATGCTTGACCATTTCATCCTGAACGCGCCAAATCCTGTCATATCCCTGGATTCGCACCGGCACCAGGTCCGCGATCTCCTTATCGGTCAGCGAGATTGGGACACCCATCTGGTCTTTCAACTGATGGACATACCAGGGTGTGTTCAGCAGGCTCAAATTAACTACGCGCACATCCTTTCGGACCTTGTCGACTTCCTGAATGAACCAGAGCGGGAAAGTGTCGTTATCGCCGTTTGTGAATAATATGGCCCCCTTGTCGCACGACTGGAGCAAATTATAGGCATAATCCCAGGGGATATAATTATTACTGCGGTCGACACGATCATAAGTGGCAACAGCGGTGTGAATCGGCAGGAAAGTGGCAATCAGCATCGAGCCCGCCAAGATTGGCATCGAGAATCTTCGCAGGCCGGCCCGAGGATGGGAAGCGAGCCCGCTGGCCCACTCCAAGAACGCCGTCAGGCCAACACCTATCAGAATGCCGAATAGCATAAAACCGGGCGTATAAAAGTAGTCCCTGTCTCTGACCTCGGCGATGGGGGCGATCAGCTTATTATGCGCGCCATCGGAGAAATTCAAATAGAAAACCAGCCCGGCCGTGCAAAGAAGGGTCGCGAAAATGATAAAGGCCCCATCGGCTTTGGAGCGTCTGTAAGCCTCCATTATTCCGGCCAGGCCGAAAATAAGAATGTATACAATCCAAAGGCTGAATCCGAAACCGGCCCCGCTGCCGGCCGGCGACTTTTTCCCATCAATAATAGTCAGCCTGGCATCGGGCGAGGAGAATTGCTCGGTCAGCAGGCCAAAGAGCCCGAAATTGGGGTTTGAAACGAATTGACTCTGCCAACTTCCGCGCCGGGTAAACATGCGGGTGACCATCGATTCCTGGCCATACTGCTTGCGCTCCAGAAATCCCTTGAAGCGGGCCCAGTCGGATGGGTCATTTTCATTGATGGCCGGTTTCTGGGCAGCGCGGATAGGAATATAAAGCTGGGTTGAATAGCCGATCGCGCCAGTGGCCATGATAGCAAGCGCCAGGCCCCAGATTCGCACCGTGGCCGACCGCGTCGCGCGGGCCGACAGGAACATCGCCGCCGATCCCAGGGTCGCCAGACCGATAATGACGAAGAACGATTCCAACTCCATGGCGCTGATATCGATACCCACGACTCCGAGGATCTGGGTTTGAATCGGCACGGCATAAAGCACAAAAAGACACAATATGATCCAAACCGGCCAGCGCGACAGGCCTCCCTTTACATAATCGATATAAGCCATATAGAGCGCCACGGGGAAACAGACTATGAAAGTGGTCATGTGTATGCCCAACGAAAGCCAGAGAAGATAGGTTATCAGGATCAACAGGCGATCGTTTCCGCGTTTGTCATAATTTTCGGCCCAGACCATAGCCAGGTAAATGACAATGAGCATGATAAGCATCGAGGGGCCGTAGACCTCGGCTTCGACGGCGTTGCTCCAAAAAGTATAGGAGAATCCCATGATCAACGAACCGGCCAGCGCCCCGAATCCGAGCCCGATCCTGGGGAGGCCGGTGGGCATCTCGGATTTGCCATTGAGGGTCAATCGAAGAATCAGCCAATAGGCAACAAAAACGGCCGCCGCCGAGCTTAGAACAGAAATCAGATTCACGCGGACAGCAATATCTCCGGCGATTGGCAGAAGAGTAAATAACCGTCCCAGTATCACATAAAGCGGATTACCCGGCGGATGGGGCACCCCCATTATATAAGACGTTGCAATGAATTCGCCGCAATCCCAAAAAGAAACCGTGGGAGCCTTAGTCGCGTAGTATAACAGGAAGCTCACAATTGCAGCCGCTAACGACAAAAGAAGAAAATACTTATCTTTATATAGCTTCATTGTCAATAATCAAGGCACTCGATACGGTCCGATATCCAATCCACCATTCGACAATTATTTGAAACGCTTAATATCGTAAAACACGGTCGTCCCAATCCTGTTGAACACCGGAAGACGATCGAAGAAGTCGGACAAGGTGACATCCAGTTTGGAATTTCTGAAAAGCCTCAGCGGAGGCAGCCGGAATGATAGTATCGTCCATTTATGCCTGGCGAAATCGCCGGCGAATATTCGCTCCACGGCGCGGACATCGAGTTGAACCTCATCCGGCGTGAAACATCCGATCAGCTTCTTGACGAATCCGGCGCCCATGATTTTCATCACCAAAAGGCGCAGGGTGTAATAAATGAAGTTGATGCTCATCCTGTGCGGCTCACAAATGAAGATGCGCCCGTTTGGCCGGCAGACCCTGGCCGCCTCCAACAGCGATTTCACCTGGTCGGGCAAGTGATGCAAAATGCCAACGAAGATGATGAAATCAATGGCCTTGTCCTTGAAAGGGAATACCTGGGCATCGACAATGGCCCGCGTGGAGGGCGGCTCATTCTTTTCGACAAGCGACTTGGTGATGTCGGTTACGATCATCATGTTATCTTTATTGAAGCGGTGGGCATGTTCCGATATTCCGCATCCCAATTCCAGTATTACGGCATCCCTGAGATCCAGCGAGGCCATATATTTATCGACCTCGGCCTTCAAGCGGCGAGTATACGGCCGGGCCATGAGTTCGAGGTAGGCCTCGGTGTCGTCGAAAGCCTTTATTTCAGTCTGTAAACGAACGTCGCTCATAATTTTAAAAGGCGCCTCGAGTTAGGAACGAATTCATAAATTTAATCATAATCGTACCGATGTCAACCCTAAATGGCTCACACTTCCTTGCTCAGGGCATCCAATACCCCGTTAACGAACCGCCCCGAATCGGCCGAACCATAGGCCTTGGCGAGCTCTATAGCCTCATCGATGGTAACTTTCTTGGGGATATCGGGGAAATAATTAAGCTCCGCCAGGCCGAGGCGCAGGATATTCTTGTCGATCAATGCCAGGCGTTGAAGATCCCAATTGTCGATGTGCTTCGAGATTATACCATCGAGACCGCTAATATTCTCGGTTGTTTTCTTGAGAAGCGCCATTGCGAATTGGGCGCCGTCGTCGTCGAGCTCGTGGCGCTCCCTGGAATAAGGAAATATGTCCTCGATAGTGACATCCCCCCTTATCTCGTAAGTATACAGGCATTCCAGGACAGCTTCCCTGGCCTTGCGGCGCTGACCCATCCTATATCTTCCCGTAGAGGTTGACCATCTCGATAGCGGTCAGGGCGGCTTGAAAGCCCTTGTTTCCCTGCTTGGTGCCGGCTCGCTCAATAGCTTGCTCCAGGGTGTCGGCCGTAATGACACCATAAATTGCAGGGTACGATTTTTCAATGCCGATGCGGGCAATTCCCTTGGCCGATTCCGACGCGATATAATCGAAATGCGGAGTCTGGCCACGGATGACCGCTCCCAAGCATATGACAGCGTCATATTTCTTGGGATCCGCGAGCTTGCCGGCCAGATACGGAACCTCGAAAGAACCCGGTACCCAGACCACCGTGATGTCGTCCGATTTTGCCCCGTGACGGATCAGGCAGTCGATCGCGCCGTCTTTGAGCCTGGTGGTAATGAAGTCGTTGAACCTCGATACGATGATTGCGAAGCGCTTGCCGGCGGCATTAAGCTCGCCGCCAATTTCGTGCACCATGATTCACCTCTCATTTTATTTTCTTTAATGAACCGTCGTCTAATATATCTATCAAATGACCCAGTTTATCGCGCTTGGTTTCCAGATAACGAGCGTTATGCTGGTTGGGTGGAATCTGGAGCGGCACCCGTCCCGTGACCTTGAGATTATACCCCTCCAGCCCGACAATCTTCTTGGGGTTGTTCGTAATTAGCCGGATCGTGGTCAGGCCGAGGTCCGCCAAAATCTGCGCCCCGATTCCATAGTCGCGCAGGTCGGCGGGGAAACCCAGTTCCACGTTGGCCTCGACCGTATCGCGCCCCTCGTCCTGAAGCTTGTAAGCCAGAATCTTGTTGGCCAGCCCGATTCCCCGTCCCTCCTGCCTCATATAGAGGACGACACCGAGCCGCTCGTTTTCGATCAACTCCATGGCCGCGGCCAATTGGTCTCCGCAATCGCAGCGGCACGAGCCAAAAACGTCGCCTGTAAGGCAGGACGAGTGAACTCGCACCATGACATCCCGCTTGCCGCTGACCTCGCCCTTTTCAATTGCCAGATGGTGATGATCGTCGACCGAGCTGCGATACAGGTGTAGTTTGAAATCGCCGTGGCGGGTCGGAAAATCGACCGAGACCACCCGCTCGACCAGCTTTTCGTTTATGCGGCGATATTTGATAAGCTCCTCGACACTGACGATTGGCAAGTCATGGTCCTTGGCAAGTTGCAGAAGCTTCGAGCGGCGCGCCATGCTCCCGTCGTCGTCGAGAATTTCGCAAAGCACGCCATACGGTTCCAGCCCGGCCAGCCGGCAAAGATCGACCGTGGCCTCGGTGTGGCCGGCCCGTGTCAAGACCCCACCCGGCATGGCCTGGATCGGGAAGATGTGGCCCGGGCGCCCCAGGTCTTCCGGCTTGGTGGCTTGATCAGCCAGGGCCTTGATGGTGGCGGCGCGATCGTGGGCCGAGATGCCGGTGGTGGTGCCCTTGACAGCGTCGACCGAAACCGTGAAGCGCGTGCCGTGAAGAGCCGTATTGACCTGCACCATCGGGGCGAGCTCCAGCCGCTGAAGCCGTTCGAACGGCATCGGAACACATATCAACCCTCGCCCGTACTTGGTCAGGAAATTGACCTTCTCCGATGTTATAAACTGCGCGGCCATGACCAGGTCCCCCTCATTTTCGCGACCCTCGTCATCGACCACGATTATCATATTGCCGGCCTTGATGGCTTCGATTGCCCGGTCGACTTTGGAAAATTCAGACATAATCAGAATCCATGCTCCTTCAAGAACTCGATCGTTATACATGGTGGTGTCGGGTCGCCTGACCCGACACGAAAGGCTGTCGGCTGAGGCCACCTCATTTGAGCCAAATGGCCGACAGCACCTCTGGTTTCAGAATCCATGCTCCTTCAAGAACTCGATCGTTATACATGGTGGTGTCGGGTCGCCTGACCCGACACGAAAGGCTGTCGGCTGAGGCCACCTCATTTGAGCCAAATGGCCGACAGCACCTCTGGTTTCAGAATCCATGCTCCTTCAAGAACTCAGTAGTTATCCTGTTCTCATGTTTATCATCCCGCGATATCAATTGATTTATGTATTTCGCGATAATGTCAAATTCCAGGTTGACTGTATCCCCCGCCTTGCGATACTTGAAAATTGTGTTCTCAAGCGTGTGCGGTATCACCGCCACCTGGAATGATGACGGCTCCACTCTAACGATAGTCAGGCTGACACCGTCGACAGCAACAGAACCCTTCTCGATCAGAAATCTCTCATATTCGCGCGGATAGTCGAACGTGTAAAGAGTGCTGCCGTCCCGCGGCGTGATATTCGTGATTCGAGAGATGCAATCGACATGCCCCTGGACAATGTGCCCATGCAGGAGATCGGCCGGGGAAAGCGGGGTTTCGAGATTGACCAGCGAGCCTCGCACAAGCTCGTCCAGATTGGTGCGCGAGAGCGTCTCGGCAATCGCCTCGACCCGAAAATAATCCGGGCCGCGAGAGACCACAGTCTGGCAGGCGCCGTTGATCGCAACCGAGGCGCCAATGTCGAGCCTGGGCGTGACCTTGTGGGCCTCAACCTCGATTTGCAGGTTCGTGCCCTGCCGGGTCAGGGATTTGATCTTCCCGATTTCGCTTATTATCCCCGTGAACATCCTATCTCCAGACCGGGTAACCGCTCATTATGCAATCCGGCCCCGATTTTGTAAACTCAACGCCATCCAGCCTGACAGCATTGTCCAATCTTCTTATACCCAGGTCTCCAATGGCATCGATCCCTTTGCCAATTATCATCGGCGCGACACAGACCACGATCTTATCGGCCTGGCGTTGCTTGAGGAACGATGTCAGGACCCCACCGCCACCCTCGACAAGCATATTCATGATACCCATGCGACCCAGTTTTATACGCAAATCGTTCAGGTTGAGTCCGGCGCTTCCCTTTCGTACGTTTATAACTTCATAGCCGTTGCGGACGTTTATGGAAACTTTCCCAGAGGTGGCAATATAGGTCTGCGATTGCCCGTCGGTGAAGATGTCACGGCTTCTCGGAAATCTGCCTGAGGCCGACAATACAATGCGAATCGGATTCTTGCCTTTGACCAGGCGGGTGGTGAGCTTGGGATTGTCCTTGCGAAGAGTGCCGCTGCCCACCAGAACGGCGTCGCTTACAGCGCGCAGGCGATGCGAGAAAACCAGCGATTCCTGCGATGATATCCATTGCGAATGGCCGCTCGACGTGGCGATACGGCCATCGAGGCTCTGCGCGAATTTCAGGGTCACAAAAGGCAGGCCGGTGGTGATATATTTAAAATATGGACGGTAGAACTCTCTGGAGTAATTTTTCATGACGCCATCTACGACCTCGATTCCAGCATCTCTGAGCTTGCCATAACCGCTTCCCGAAACCACCGGATTGGGATCGCACGTGGCGCTGACGACTTTGCTTACGCCGGCCGCAATAAGGGCATCGGCACAAGGCGGCGTTTTACCGAAATGGGAACAAGGCTCGAGCGTGACGACCAGCGTGGCCCCGCGAGCATGTTCGCCGGCCTTCTTGAGGGCCTCTATCTCAGCGTGCGGCAGGCCGGCTTTGCGATGGTATCCGGCGCCAACGATTTCACCATTCTTGATTAGAATAGCGCCGACCGGCGGATTGGGCGAGGTATATCCCAGCCCCTTTTCCGCCAGGCAAAAAGCCTTTGCCATCAGCCTTTCGAATGCGGATTGCGGATTGCGCGGACGGGTCCGACGGGGCCGGGAGGGTCCGTCTGGACGGATTTCGGAATTCCGCACTCGGTTTTCCGTATTTGTTAATCCCTCATTCTTCACTTATTATTCCCCGTTCCCCATTCCGGATTCCTCAGCATCAATCTTTATTTCTTCATATCGCATTCCGCAATAAAAAAACCCCGTCCTTCGGGGTAAATTGAAATCAGGAAAGTGCCAGGTCTGAAGGCCTGACACCACCGTGTGGTTAGGGTTGTCTTCTCCCATCCGGACTGTTACCGTCGGCACCGGGATTTCACCGGTTCAAGTCGGACCCCGCACTCGTCCCGCATCCGCCTTTGGCGAAGCGGGGACTCGGCAGGGGTAAACGTCGCGGGCTGTCACCGCCGGTCGAGGATTTTCGCCTCACCCCGAAGACAATTCATTATATGCAAAAGCGCTGCACAAGTCAAGAAATGTTATGGGGCATTAGGTATTCATGTTGAGGTAGGGGCACAGCCCATACGGGTCTAGGGCGACATGCCGTGCCCGCGAAGCCGTGGCGGATGGGGCCGTCCGCCCGGGGAATAAAAAGGCCGCCCATGTGGACGGCCTTCAGATTTATCGTGGTCGGTCACTCAGCGTTTCGAAGCCGGCATTTCCGTTCCCGGTGGAGCGATTGCCGGGCCTGATGGCGGACAATCCTCGCACCATCCTAACGACGGCTGCAATTCCTTCAAGAAAGCCACGAAGAATGTGATGTCGATGCCATTATAGGCGCAATTGCCGTTGACATCGCCGGCCACATACAGCATGCCGTGAGGCGGACAATCGCATTGATCCGGCGGCGGCGCCCCGCCCTTAAGAAAGGTGACACTGAATGTAACGTCTATGCCGTTGGCCGCGCCATCGCCGTTGACATCGCCCGGCATATAGCGGCATCCGCCCATCATGGTGACAAACACCAATAGCGAATCGTGGTATTGGCCATCGTAGGCAATCACCTCGAATGAGGTGTCGCTTGAGCCGACCGGCGGCATCCCCATAATGGCAGGGCCGGAAACGCTCATCCAGGCCGCGTAATGGGCAAAGCTGATTAGTGGCTCTGTGCCGTCGGGGTCGATGGCCGTGCCAAGATAAAAATAAGGAATGTCGATTTCGGCTGTGTCTTCTGATGCGGATGTTATGATCGGCGCATCATTGACCGCAATGACATCGACCGAAACCACCTGCGTATCCGAGAGCGCGCTATCTGATGCCACTATCGTGAATGACGTATCGACAAAACCTTCCAGCGGCGTGCCCGAGATGGTATCCCCTACAACAGCCATCCACGACGGCCGCTGCGGGAAAGATATGCTCGGCGTAGTGCCATCCGGGTCGGTCGCGGTGGCGACGTAACTGAACGGAATGTCCTCAGTGGCGGTAGCGTTGGGCGCCGATGTTATCTGCGGCGGGCTATTCGGCATCTGCACAACGACCGTTACAATCAAACTATCAGCAAGCAGACCGTCCGATGCAATTGTCATGAAGCTGGTGTCGGGCGCGCCTACAGGCGGTGTACCCGATAATGTATCGTTGTGCGGAACAAGCCACGAGGGGTAATTGGCGAAGGTGATCGTTATGGACGGTCCGTCTATGTCCAAAGCCGTGCCGACATATGCAAAAGGCTGGCCCCCAACGGCGGTGTCAGTTGCGGCTGATGTTATTACGGGCGCATCATTCACGGGCAGAACATCGACTGTTACAGCCACTGTGTCTGCCAGCGACCCATCGGACGCTATCACATTGAATGTCGCGTCGCCATCGCCATTCAGCGGAATCCCCGATATCACATTTCCCGCGGGCGCCAGCCAGGCCGGGTAATCGGCGAAACTAATCGTCGGCGTGGTGCCATCGGGGTCATTCGCGGTACCAGTGTAATTGAATTGCTGGTCCTCGACAGCCGTGGCGGTATCGACTGAAGTAACAAGCGGGGCATCATTTACAGGGATGACATCGACGGCCACGATCAGGGTATCGCTCAGGCCGCCATCGGAGGCGATGATTCTGAACGTTGTATCGACGTAACCTTCAAGCGGCGTGCCCCTGACCGTATCCACTGTTGCGGTAAGCCAGGCGGGAAGCTGATCGATCGCAATCGACGCGATGGCGCCCTCGGGATCATATGCCGCCGCGATATAAGTGAATGAAACGTCCTCGGTCGCGGTGACTGCCGCCGGCGATGTTATCACCGGCGGGTCGTCCACAGCCAATACAATGAGGGTGACGAGTTGTGAATCCGCAAGCGCGCCATCCGAGACGATGGCCAGAAACGATGTGTTCGCGGCGCCCTCAGGGGTGGTGCCTGAGATCGTCGCTCCGGACGGTATCAACCAGGCAGGAAATGCCGCAAAGCTGTAACTTAGGGTTGGATTATCGGGGTCAGTCGCCGTGGTGGTGTAGCTGAACGCCTGATGCTCCGATGCGGTATCCCGATCCGCGGAGGTGATCGCGGGCGGATCGTTCACGGCTGTCACCGTGACCGCCACCATTTGGGTGTCGGCCTTGTAGCCGTCGGATGCGATAATCCTGAATGACGTATTGCCGTCACCCTCGAGCGGTGTACCTCGGATAGTGTCTCCTAAGGCATTCATCCATCCGGGGTAATTGCTGAACGCAATCGCCGGCACGACGCCATCCGAATCCGCAGCGGCGGCGATGTATGAAAATGCGATATCCTCGGTGGCGCCGGCCGTTGCCGGGGATGTAATGACCGGCGGATGGTTGTAGCGCCCCAGGACAGGCGAAACATCGCTGGTGTCGTTGGGCGTAACTGCTATGCCGGTGATGGTTGTATCATTGTAATCGTTTTTTCGGAAGGTGACATTGTAGTTTGTTGCCGCCAGGCGGGAGGCATAGTATCCAGCGGAATTAGTATAAAGCGAATCAACCGCGAGGATAAGCGGCCCTCCCCTGCCCTCCGAGAGTTGTTTGATGCCTGTCGACATGACAAACATGGAATTATTAATGATGACAATGACGCTTTCGATCGGGACACTGCCCGAATCCCGCACCACCCCTGCAATCCATCCAGGAAGTTGCTGCATGACAACATTGACAGTAGTTGTATCACCCGGGGTGATATTTACTCCGGTTATCGTCGTATCGCGGTAATCGGGATTTGTATAGAATACGTTGAAAGCTCCGTCGGCAAGGCCGTTGATTCGATACAGACCGGCGGCGTCGGTGGTATCCTCCTTGCCGGAGCCAACCGCCACTACGCGGACGTTGGCTATCGGCAGTAATGGCCCGCGAGTGACAGTCCCCTTTACGGTTCCCGGCAGCCGTTGCATCAGGACATCGAGCGTCGTGGTGTCATTTGATGTCACCACGATCCCTGCCAGGGTCGTGTCACGGTGGTCGAAATGCGTGACCGTGACCCCATAGGTGTTCTGCGGGACGCTCATCGAGTACGAGCCGTTTGCGGCGGTTGTATCCCAGCCGTTGTCCCCTCCGGACGCGGCATGCACAAGAGCACTGGCGACAGGGCCGTTGATATCGGAGATGACACCTGCTATTATGCCGTTGCGAATAGTATCGCACTGAACGGTGGTTACTTTTATATCGTCTATATTCCAACCGCAGAATTGCCAGGAGCCGTCGGTCGTTCCCAGGCCAAAACGTATTCTGAAATTGGCATTGTTGTTGGCATAAGGCGAGACGTTATATCTTTGCTCGCTCCAGGCCGATTCATCAATTGTGGAATTAGCTGGATTTTGAAACAAGTTGGTCCATGTCGAACCGTTATAGGCCTGCAGGAAAGCATCATCATATATCCCCTGCTCGACACCGAGCCATCTCCAGAATGTGAGGCTGATATTATTCTGACCCGAGCAATTGATAATCGGCGATGTTACCCATTGCGTCGAGGTGATGCCGGCGCTGTAATCACCGCCGGTTCCGGCAGTATTATCATTACCCAGGACCCTATTATCGCCAGACGGACTATGATCCGTCGAGGGGTCCGGGCTTCCATGCGTATCATCGCCCGCGCCCCCGGTGGCGGCGCTCATGGCCCACTCCGCCGTACCGCCAAGTCCGGACCACCCCAGGTTGGTGGAGAAATCATCCTGATAGAGTACGGTTACGCCTGTGCCGCTGGTTGTCGTGTAGAAGCTCGAGGGAGCGTTTTCGGGGTCGTTGACGGTGATGGCGCCGGTCGTCTGGGCGCTGAAGTAGTAATTGATTTCGGTGCGGCAGATAACCGCGGGAAAGACCGCATCGTAAACATTCGGCGAAATCTGCGTCATCGGAACCGTGACCCAGCCGGCACCAGCGTTATAATGCAGTTGCCCCGTATTGGGCTGGGGCGTCCCGGCAGCGCCTGTCACAACCACGCGACATGTGGTTCCCCCAAACGGATGCACAAATTCAGGGCGCCCATTGGGATATGAGAATACCAACAGGTCGAGCGGGGGGCAATCCATGTTATGTTCGCCAAAACCGGTGCATATCTCGGAATGATGAGGTGTGCCATTGCCGATATTGCCGTCATCATCGTCAAGAGTCAGATAATCTATCGTAATGCTCAGGCCGATTGAGGTTCCGGTGTGAAGCAGCATGGCGTTGATAGCCAGATTGGCGATTATATTTCTATAAGTGGTCGGATTTGTCAGGAGCAGTTCATTTCGGGTCTCCCAAACACATCCCGAAAGCAGTTGACCACAATAATGGATTTCATCGCTGCAAGGGTACTGTATCGAATTGACGGCATTGCGGAGAGCCTGGTTGCAGGGGCCGTAGAAGCCCCAGGCGGCGCCGGGATCGTCGGTAATCAACAGCCCCATGACATCGCCCATCCCCTCACCATACTGCCCCTGGCCGCTGCCGGCCATCTCAACCAGGTGATGCCCATATTCGTGATGCACGATGGTTGAGAAGGCTGTATTAGGATAGCCGCTGCCGGCGCTGCAAAAATTGATGGAAAAATCGAAATTATCATACCAGGCGTTGCCCGGACAATAGCCATCGGCCCTGTTGACATATACCGGGAAATCGACGTCGTTGTATATCCCCGGATATGTTGGATGAAATTTCAATGTATAATCGCGCACCAGATTGGAGTGGACATATGCATTGACCTCGGCGCGCGTATATTCCGTATTGCCCGGATTATGCAGGAAATTGGCCGGCCCGGGGGGCGTCACACTTTGGCTCAAATAACTCTCATTACCGGCATTATTCCACACCTGGAACCACTGCCCGCGAACATATGAAAATACCGTAACGGGCGAGCTTCCGCCATTGGGGATGACGTAATGCCCTGCCGAATCGGCAAATGCCGTGTTACCGCCGTTGATATATACCCTGGCCCACGGCATATCGGTCGAGATCTCACTGCCGCACTGCTCGGCCTTGAAGTTTTCCGTGGCGTAACCATCGACATTTCCGACCACGTCGACATCTATGATCATGTTCTCCTTGTATAAAATCTCACCTGTCAGCGGCTCAACGATATATTTGAATTTGTCGAGATCGGGAGGGGCGGCCGAGGCCGTGAAGAGCACTCCCAGGGCCGGCTCGACCTTCAATTCATCGATCCCGGCCCAGATGATTTGACGAGGCTCCGAAAAATCGACATATTGGGGATTTCTGGCCGCAAAGGCCTGCTGTGCCGCTTGAGGACTGATGGCGGCCGTGGTTTGATCAACGTGGAAATCGCCGAGATCCCTCAAGGCAGAGGCCGCCAGCACCAGTGGATACCCCGGCTCGTTGCGAACCAGCAATCGCAGGTCAGCCATGTAAACGGGAATACCCTCCCGGTATTGAGAATAATATACAAGGGTGAACTTGTAGCGCCCCTCCTCCTCGAGATACATTACCGGCAAGGTGTTGCCGTTCTGCACGACAGGGCTTACGGGTAAGAGCTCGGAAGGATCGACGCCGAATATCGGGGCATATTGCGCCGCGAATTGCTCAGCGGCCTCCTGCGGGCTGTTGCCCGAGCCGAACGATTGCCCATAGACACGTGTCAACCGGTCGGATTCATGATAGAGTCTGACAAAAGGATAACTTGACAAAAGTTGGTCGGTAGCGGCCTTTTTGGCCTGCAATGTCACCGCATAGCTTGCCGAATACAAAAGCAAGAGGGCCAGTACGAGAGCGGGAACGATGGCTTTCTTCATTGGTTCTCCCCGGCGTAAAGAGGCATTTGACGGTCTCGCAACGGAGCCCGAATACCCTGGATGGAATTATCTTCAAACAGGTCATGTCATTCAAATACGCGACAGAAAGTCCCCGGCACCCTCCCCCAAAACTCCAAATATCACCTACAAAGGAGAACTTTCAACCGAGGACACGGCAGTAGATTTGGTCCTTTCGAAATCCATCACCCACGAAGCCAATTAAATCAGCAAAATAATTATAAAGCAGGACTCAAAGTATGTCAAGAGCGATATATATCGAATGATGCTTGTCATGCGATAAGACAGACCAGGGCAGAAATTAAGACGGTATAAATCGCTAATTGGGCTGAAATTGAATCGTGATTGTGGCGGAGGGCAAGGGATTCGAATCCTAACTCCCCTCTTGGCTCGCAACGAGTTGAGTGATGGTGACTCTAAAATAGCACCAAATTATGAATCATCCCAGGACCCTTTGAGCCAGAGTGTGACAGAATCAGCTCTTAACTCAAACCCTCTGCCCGTCCAAATTCATCTGAACCGAAACACGCTTGTTCTGTTGATTCTCAGGATTTCAGCTGCGTATTTTAAAGGCCTGTTTGTACAGGCATCGGGCATAAATGTTATTTCACCAGAGACCAATGAGCGTGTACCATGTGCCACTCACCATTGGTCAGCCGGTACACATCTGTTGCTTTCCACGGAGGGCCTGGCTCACCGCCGATGCTGGAATGGTAACGCAGCGTACAGATGGCAATATCACCGTAGACTTGCACCTTGGGATCTACTATCTGGTAAGTGTGTGGCGGGTACTTCCCGACAAGAGATGTGAGGTAGCTTCGCATTTCTTCGAGACCGTCGATTCTCGTTTGAGCAGCGACGTCGTCAAAATATGTAACATCATCTGCGGAGATTTCGGAAAAACCGAGAGGATCTCCCGCAGCCCAACGATCGAGCCACTGGTGCTCCCTGGCAAGAATGGTCTGTTCGACATTCTTCTGTGACAGAGTGTCCTGTTTCACCTGGCACGAGGTGAAGATCGACAAAATAGAGAGGAGCAGAATGAAGTTTCTCATTGTTTGTTTTCCTTTCATTTAAGTTGTGGCACTATGCATAGGTCAATTTTTATTTATAGTACTGTCAATGCCAGTACAATTATGATTTTACCTTACATATATCACATTGACAAATATTTGAAACCTTTTTCTGCTAATTCTGTCGTAGTAAATAACGTTCCGGCTAACCTGCCGCGCCAATGGCCTTTACGCGCAGCGCCACGCCTTCTTGGGATAACATTCCGCCTGGCACTACAACGGCGGCGCGACGCTCACTTCTCCAGCAATCAGCATCAGTCGGCCATCGAGAAACTGCCGTTTTAGGTGAGACCAAAATGGTTATAAGTTATGGATATTTAGCCAACTTTATGGATTTGTAATGAGGGCCATGACCCCTTTTGAAACAACAATTCCCGCAAGTCTATCAACGGCTTGCGGGATATATTTTACAGCGGAGGGCGAGGGATTCGAACCCCCATGGCCTTGCGGCCGGCAGATTTCAAGTCTGCTGCCTTACCAGTTAGGACTAGCCCTCCAGAAACCCTGAATCCCACAATCACTTGGGACGACTGATATTACGTAATATCGGATAAATGGTCAAGGAATTTGGCAAATTTAAAACAGCCGCAATCCGGATAATTCATGCCCCGCGGAAATTTCTGCCTGTCGGATCAGAACTGATTTATTTGAGCATCATCATCTTTTTCGAGAAAGTCCTTTCACCCGCTATAAATCTGAAAAAATAAATGCCCGATGCGACAGATTTACCTTCTCCGGTTCGGCCATCCCATATCACCTCATGATACCCGGCATCCATCTGCTCGTTTTTCAGCGTTATCACCGTTCTGCCGAGAATGTCGTAAATCTTGAGATTTACATGCGATCGTGTCGGCAACCCGAATTTGATCTTGGTTAAGGGGTTGAATGGGTTAGGAAAGTTCTGGTATAGCACATAATCCACGGGCAGACGCGTGTTGGGGTCGTACGCGCCACTCATGCCGAAGAACTGGCTGAGAATAATCTCGCAGTTGGTCCTCAATTCCTGATTATTATGTCGATATGGGCGACCCGCAAGGTAAACAAAATCACCGGTGCTCTGCGGATGACGCCAGATGCCGGCGGCCCAGTCACTGACGTTCTGGGGCCGATAAATAATAGTCGTGTATGCGGCATCGATATTGACATAATCGGTGAAAGAATGACTACCGATTCTGCTGATATTGGTCAGAGGATTATAGACCGCCGCCAGGCCGCTGGGATTTTGGCCAGGATTTAATTCAGTTATATGCGCGTAATCTCTAAGCGCCGGAAATAAGAAATCGGCGCCAAAGCGGCACAGCAAGAGCATATTCCCACCGGATTGGAGGAAAGTAATAATCCTTCCCTGGTTTGAGTCCCAGATTTCGAAATCGCCGCTGAAGCTATTTCCCACCCAAATGATCGTCTCGAAAGCATCAAAGAGGACCGCCGGAAAATCGCCCGACCCAAGCACAGTTTCGGGAAATGGGCGTCCGCCTGCCGGCGGCACTACAAAGAGGTCCCAGAATTGATACGAGAAATAACCCGTGACCGACCGGTTTTCATAAAACTGCGTGATTTGGGTTCCATAAATGGCCCAGTCGACCCCATTGACGACGAGGATGCCGGTCCTCTGGGCGGCATGAGGATATGCAAATACCGTATCGGATGGGATGCTTTCAACGTTGAAAGTGCTGACAGAAACCAGATAGTAATTATATCCCACGCTGTTAATGACATTGGCATCATTATAAGCCGAGTCAGTCCCCGGAATGGTGGCAATCAGCGCAAAATCGCCGATGGACATCGGCCGCCGAAAAACCTTGATGTTCTGCAGCGGTACCTCGGGGCGGTTGATCCAGGTCAGAGTAACCAGGTTGTCGCCGGAAACGGCATCAACCAGCTCCGGCGGGAAAGGCCGTCCACCAATTTCGGAGATCTCGCGGGAATAATCGCCTTCCTGGCCGGCGAAATCGACGCAGGTCAGTTTGTATCTGTAGGTTGTCCCGGGGTCGATATCGTTATCGAGATAAAAGGCCTGCGAGGGAGGAAGGGTCTCGAAAAGCTGGTACGGCTGGCTGTTCAATGCCCGGTAGATTCTTACAACGGTGACATCTTCCTCGTCGATGTTGTCCCATGCCAGATATAATTGGTCGGCGTTGATGGATGTAACCGTCGCCCGCCACGGAGGCGAGGGAGCGGGGTCGCTGTAATAAGGGCAGTTAAACTCATCACGTAGAATTTTAACAAGCGTGCTCCTGATATCAAGGTTGGGCATATTCTTGAGATCAAACCCTATAAGGCATGATCGCGTTACTCCTCCCGGCCGATAAAAATGCGCTATAGGCTGCATATAACCGTAAGTTGGAGGACTGCCATCGATACTCAGTCCCTGGAGAAATATCGGTTGCGTATTAGGCCTGAGGCTGCAAACGAATGTGGCCTGGTCTATCTGATCCCCATTCTTGGCAACATCGATTTTCATCGAATCGGGAAACCCGGCTGCAGCGCCGATGGCCCAGGTAAACTCGGGCGAAATTTCCCAAGCATCGCAATTGCCAGTGGTAACTGAATCGATGCCAAACCAATCGAATTCAAAATCGCCGGCCTGGGGAGGCGCTGTATGCCAAACCCAACTGAGGATTTGAGATCCTATGGCGACAAGCAGGCCGCCGGAATTCATATATTGTCGAAGATTGCCGCCACCCACATCGCCCACTTCATACCACCAGGTCCCGTCGCTATTGCCGAATTCGGCGTCAGAGGCAAAAACAACAGCCTGATAGTCATCCAGCGCAGTCGTAGGGATCATACCGCTGTCGGCAATGACCCAGACGTCGTAATCGAAATTGTGAACGCCCCATCTTTCATAAATTCTGCGCATTTCCTCGTAAGGGATGTTATTCCCCCAGGGGTCATGCTCCTCGTAATCATCTACGAGTAGAACGCGGCCATTATAGTTGGGACCTGGCATCACCCGGACTTCCCCCGAATAGGGTGATTCGAATGCGCCTTCAATGGTGGTGGCCACGTAATAATAAATCTGATAGTTGGTCACGCCATTGTCCGTAAATACGGTATCCGGCGCATTTATTTGCCCAACCTGTGAATATGGGCCGCCAGTGTTCTGGCTGCGGTAGATCCGATAGGCATTGGCGTTGGTCACCCTTCTCCATGTCAACCGGACATAGTTTGAGCCGGGAAGCACCCTGACAATTGTCGGAGGTGGAGGCAGGGTGGAAACAGCCAGGGTATCCGAGGAAACGCTCTGGGCTCCACCGGAATCGACCGCCTGGATATAGAAATAGAACAGGTCTCGCATTGCGGGCTGATAGAGGTAGAAGGTGGTATCGATGAGAGCGCCGTTGATCATCGAGTAGGGGCCGTCAGGCGATGTCGCCGAGAAGATGTTATAGCCAACCAGGTCGTCATCCAGAGAGGCTCCCCAGGTGAACCGGATGTCATATCCGATAGTATCGGCGTCAAAACTCGACGGCGGCGATGGCGGAAGATTGTAATAAACATAATTATTCTCGAACAGCAGGTGAGCATTGTTCATGACACTGCGAAGCCCCGATAAACCCTCGCCTATACCGAAAGCGATCACCACGCGGATGGAGTCGTTGCCGGAAATCGCGAACGGGCCGAGTTTCTGCAGAAATCGATAATCGTGAGGCGATGGCGGCGGATCAAGCCATAAACCGTCCGACATAAGCATCAGCCAATCCGCGTCGCCTCCCGGATCCGAGTTCCAGTCCCACCAGCCATGTCCCTTTTGGATTGACGGCGTCGTTTCGCCAACAACTGGGGGGCAATAAAGCAGGCGCGAACCGATGAAACCGGAGCTCTCTTTGGGAATGAGTCTCCCGCCGGTATCGTCGCCGGCCACCGTCGGGTTGTCGGCGTCATACATGTAGGATATATATTCGCCGGAGACATCGTCGCGATAATAATCCACCATGTCGTCCCGGGAATAAGCCTGGGCGCCGGAGCCACCCTCAGCTACCGAAATGTCGCAGTCGGCATGGAGGGCGATATAGACGGGGGCCAGGGCGGTGTCGTTGAGGTTGGCGATCCAGAAATCGTAGATTATGAAATCATCGGCATCGTTTTCGGACCAGGCATACGTGGCCTCGCTGACACGCACGTTGATCCTATCGGCCGGGGGCACGAGCGGGGATTGGTCGGAGATATCGAAATATGTGTCGAAATCTGAAATGGCGCCGGGGCCGGTGTGGACAATTAGCGTGTCGGAAGTATCATTCGACAGATGAACCAACTTGTTCCGATGACCGATCCTGAGCGAGGCGTAATAAAGATAGCTGTTGTAAAGGTAAATCGCGGGGATCGTCCGAACCATGGAAGGCAACGTCTGGCTGTCATCTCCCATCATGATGGTCCAGTTATTGGTGCCGGTGGCCCGTTCAGTTGTCGAGTTGGTGATTCTGTTGTGGACTGTGCCCACTGCGCAGACGGCATCGAATTCAGTTTGAATGTCAAAAATGCTCACGGGGATCGCCCCAACAACATCGAAGTTTCTGTCACCGCGATTAATGGCGCCATACGATGGAGCAATTCCGATGACTACTAAGGCAGCCAGAAACGAAGAGAATGTGAAACACCTCATATAAGCCTCCACATCTCAAAAAGGGCAGGATAAAAGGTTTCGCTCTCTATAATTACGGCCGAAAAATGGCGCTGTCAAGCCTTTTTTAAAAAACCAAAACAAAAATCCCCCCGCAGAGCGCGAAGGGATCTCTGGTAGTAGTATTTAATTCGGCTTATTTTAGATAAATCATCTTTCTGACTAAGCTCTGACCGCCGACTCGCAGCCTGTAGAAATATATGCCGGCCGCCAATTCATCGCCATCGGCATCGCGACCGTCGAAACTTACCCGATGCGATCCGGATTCGAGAATTCCATTTATCAACGTTGATACTTTCGCGCCCGTGATACTGTAGACCGAAAGCTCAGCCTGCGAGCGCGACGGCAGGTTGAATTCGATAACAGTCGCTGAATTGAACGGATTAGGATAATTCTGACCCAGGGCGAACCCGTCCGGCAGCGCCGCCTCATCGACCGCCACCTGGTAGAAGACACGGGCCAAACGCCTGTTGGAGTAAATCGAGTACTGGTTTTGAGCGTCCCTGGCTCTGACCGCATAATAGTACAGCCCTTCGTTCCGTCCTGAGACAAGGTAGGAATCTTCCGTGATATCGCTGCTTAAGATATTTTCCTGCGCGAACGTCACGACCGGCGTCAGGTCGTCCACATAAAAGCCGTCCAGCAGAGTTCCACCGTCGGTGCTGTAACGCAACGCGATTATTACCGATTGGCCGACATAGTTCTCGAGCGGGAATTTGGCCAGCACCCAATTTGACGAATATCCGGTGATGCCGTTACCCTCGTTTCTTCCGTACGGGTCCGAGTTGGTGGTGATATTCCCCGGCAGGTTGATATATGTGGCGCCGCCATCGGTGGTAAGGCAAACATAGGCGTAATCGTAACCGATCTCGATGCTGTACCAGGTCCAAAACCGCAGAGTATCTCCCTCTTGAACATCGATAGGACTGATCATGGTGGCTCTGCCGTTATAGTTGTTGGCGGTACCCGAATAGAGCGAGTAAGTCCCGCTGTGGCGGCGGTTGGTGCGCCTGACAAAACCGTTCAAGGTCCAGTTGGTTGTCCCGTTTTCAAAGCCGTCGCTGATGACCTGCAGGCCGGTCATTTCCTTCAGTTCGTAAGTCACGGCCGGATTGAGAGTATCGGAATGTTGCCAGCTAACCGTAAAAGTATCGGTGTAAACATCGCTGATCGGGTTCAGAGCCGGCGCTGAGGGCGCTCCCGAGGAGTAAGGGTTATCGGCAATTCTGGAAAGATAAAGAAGGGATGGCAAAACGCCATTCCAGAGCTGTGGTATATCATTCGGACTCGGCCAGAACCCGTCCCACTGACCACCGATCTCCATGACAAAGCCGAATATCTTGGGCTTTTCGGCCTGTTCGCCATATTGCCAGTCGTTGGAATCCCCGTTAGTGTTATAAAGCAGTTCCCAGGCCGTGCCGCGCGAATATCCATTGCCGGCGACCGCCGAATCCGCGATGGTCATGAAGTATTGATGGTCATTGGTGTAACTGTCGACATACCCCCATGGGTATAGGAAGTAGTCGCCGTAAGTGTGAAAATTCATGATAATTTTAAATTGCCGCGAATTGATGAATTGACGCAACGTCTCCGTTTCCGGCTCCGAGAACGGCCCCACGCCGCGATAGGTCTCGTCCGATGGGTAGGGTGAGGAGCCATTGTCGTCGTATCCCCACATGTAGCCCCAGTTTCGATTCAGGTCGATGCCCTGGCCGTGACGATTCTTGCGCCACATGCCGCCGCCGTTGGGATTGATCTGACGATTGTATTCATACCCGTCGGGATTGACAACCGGCACAAAATAAAACTCGCGGTTGTCGACCAAATATGTTACCAGCGAATCGGTACCGTAATTACTAAGAAGGTAAGACATGAATCGCAAAGTGGCTTCCAGCCCCATCGGCTCCCTGGCGTGGATCAGCGCATTGATGAACATCTCGGGTTCATCCTCGTCGATATCGACGTTATCGGAAATCTTGACCATCCAAATCGCCCGTCCCTGATAGCTGTTGCCGATAGAGTCGCGGGCGGTAATCAGGTTTGGATAAACGGTGTGGAGCGAATCCATGAACGATATAGCCTCGGCCAGAGTCGGGAATCCCCCCATTGTCGCGCTAAGCGGGAAACGGGATTGATAATAGGCCACCAGGTCGGCGTGCACGATTTCGGGCTCGAGTCCGGCTTGCTCCAGGCGAAGATAATCGAAATCATCGGCGACAATCTCGGCGAACTCCTTGCCGGAAACGAACGGTACATCGAACCTGCCATCGCCGAGAAAATCCACTGCGCCCGGCTTGTCGAGGGCAACTCTCAGAAGCATCGGGCGTTCATGCGTGGCGGCCACCAGGACCGAACATGCAAACAACACAATCGAACCGGTCAGAAACATCAATTTATTCATCAAATCTCCTTTATTCCGCCTTGAGAACATTAAACTAACTCGTTGTGGTTCCAAAAAGTTAGATCGGCTGATCAAATTCCATTCTAAAGAGCTTGTTTTGGACCTGAATTTAAAAGGAGCCTTCATTATCGAAGGCCCCTTTATCAAATGAATATCTGTAATGGGTTCGCCCGTCAGGCCAAGAGGCCATCCTGTGCGATGTTTTCGCTATCGGGTATCCAAGTCAAGGTGAACGGGATCTTATGTTTATAATCCACAGCCATATTGAGATACGGTTCCAGATTTCTTGGCGGGTGAGCGCCGCGATTAACCTGATTTATTATGCTGGAATTGTTGCCGAAAACCTCGATCCTGCGGTTTTTGAAAAGATGAGGGTTCAATTCGATGAATTCCAGGAGGGCCAATAGGCTGGCATATTCGCACTCTTCTCGTCCGCCCTTAAACTGGGCCCTGAACGTGATTCCGACGTCGGGTATAGCAAAGCTGACCAGGCTGTTAAACCCTGTCGAACCTTCGCCGGCTCTGTTATGACCATAGAAGAAGCATTTCATTTTGACCCCCAAGCGACCATTCTACAACATATTAAGCAAACGCCGTGCCATCATGCCACATTCTGATGATCGCATTTGCCCGCGATAGGGCCGATCGCCACCGCCTTATCCGCACAAGTAAGCCGATAAGAATACTCATCTTATTAAACTCCGCCGGTATCGCGCCTTGTGCCATAATTATACAGGCGCCAAGAAGATAAATTCCCCTGAGGCAAAACAATTTTCTTTCCATGCATTTTCATTCACAGCGGGTGAATCAATTTCCTTCATTCCTTAACTGGCGGCATTCGCGCGATCGGCAGTCGCTTTGAAAAAAATGGCGCCGAATGGCCAAAAGGAAAACCCCCCGCCTGTCCGGCGGGGGGTCTTCGAATCGAATGATGTCCGGAACGTCTACTTCAGCATTGTCATCTTTCTGGTGAAAGTCTTGCCTCCAACCTTAAGGACATAGAAGTAAGTGCCCGACGATATCTGCTTGCCGGCATCGTCGGCGCCATCCCAGACAATCGCTCTGTAACCGGCCTCGAGCCTGGTATTGACCAGAGTTTTCACCTTCTGGCCCAGAACGTTGAAGACCTGCAGATTGACAAATGCCTCGATAGGCAGGTCAAACTTGATCTCCGTGGTCGGATTGAACGGATTCGGGTAGTTCTGCGAAAGCGCAAACGCCTTCGGCAGATCAACCGTGTTGTCGTCGACGCCGACCGGCCCAACATGGAACGTGACCGGTATGGTGATCGGGGTCACCGGGCGATTGATATCGGAGCCGGTGAGGATCAATGAACCGGAATAATCGCCCATGTCGAGGTTGGTGGCATCGAATATGACCGAGACATTCTGGTTGCCTCCGGGAGCGATCGAGCCGCTCATCGGATTGGTGGACAGCCAGCTGGCCACGAATCGCACTGCCAGCCCGTCGTGGACATAGTCCTGATTATATGCCACCTGCAGACCGATTGAGCCGTCACTGTTCTGGATACCGACCGTGCCCTCGTTCGACGGACTGATCATTGTCTGATAGTTGTAGGTTATCATCCCACTGGGACTCAGAACGATCTGGAACGTATATAATCCGCCGTTGAAAATGTGCGGCACGTTCAGGTACGATATCACCAGCTCCGTGCTGGTTGAATAGTACCAGTATTCGCCGCCATCCGGGGGATAGAGGTCATCCCAGAATGGCGCCAGCAGGTCGGGCGGGGCGCCGGGGTCGGGAAGGCCGGTATTGGTCCAGGTGTTGTTGAAGCTGGTAAAGCTGACAAATCCGTTGGAACAGACGTTAAACGAATTGAAGAGAACGTCGTAGAACGGGAAATCGAATCCGATCGAGAACGGCCCTTGCACCTCATCGTCGCCGGTGATCGGGATCTGGACACCCTGGCCGGTGATATCGCGCCACTGATATGAGGGTCCGCCCGGTTCGTCGGAATCGATCCAGATATAACCGAAAGCATCCGGACCGCCGCGACCAAGCAGCATAGGCGGATAATTAGGCTCATCGACCGGCGAGGATTTATCCTGCTCCTGATGGTCTGCATTAGTGCCGACAGCGTCAAAGGAGATATTGTTGATCACCCTCTGTGGCGCAGTCGTCCTGGCATCAGTATTGGGCACGATGTTGTAATCGAGCTGCAATCCGCCGGGATTGGAAATATTGAGGTTGGCGGTCGTGATTTGACCAACCGGGCCATTGACGTTGAAGAACAGCGGATTGGCAACCATCCTGGCTCCCATGCGGGGGGTCGCAGAGATCTCGTTGGAACCGGGCGACTCCTCGATAGGCGGATTGTTGTATACGGCGGTGACCTTGTAGTAATAAGTGGTACCGTTCGTAACCGCAGAGTCGTTATAAGACGTGCTCAATCCCTGCTGGATGTAGGTTCTTATCCTGTGCGCCGTATCGATCGGGACGTTAGGTGAAGTGCTTCGATAGATGGCATAACCCACCAGATCCTCGGTATCGAGCGGACGAATAACGTCGTCTCCACCGCCGAACTGCGCCGTGGGAACATGAACCGCACCGGGACTTCCGGCCGAAACAGTCAGCCCCTTGATGGAAGGAGCCGATTCCAAAGCCAGGGCCACCCTGGTCGACGGCGCCTTCTCGCTAAGGGTTACTCTCATGCCGTTATCGATGATGATGGCGCGGATCATGTGGTCGCCCGCGTAGGCGTTCTGAAGCGACCAAGAACCACTCTGCCGCCACCACTGGTTAGGCTGAAAATCGGTGAAAGCATCCAGGCCTATACCCTCGCCGGGCGCCGGCGGGAAAGGAAGGTCGGAGGTGTTATTCATGGCCACCCAGAAATTCCCCGAGTTGACCACGACGTCCGGAATATCGGCGACTATCCATTGACCGAGCTCGGCGGTAGCCTCGAGATAGGTTACGGGATCGGTTTGGGGATACCCGCTGCCATCATCGAGAAACACCGAAATACCGACCGGCTGATGCTCGCCATCGGGCCACGGCCAGTAAGCGTCGCCCTCCGTCAGGACATGGATCATGACGGAATCGACTGTCGTAGGATAGCTGCTCGGCTCAAACATCGTGGCCGACATGTTAATCATCGAGAAGAAGTAGTAGGCGTTGGCCAGCGTGCCGTCATCGTAAGATATGGTTGCCCGCGGCAACAACCCGGGCTGATTCCAATGGAGAGGAACATACCCCTCCTGGTCGGAGCTGCCCGCCAGGTTGAGCGGAGGCAGATTGCCGACCGGCACGTAAACCGTGTTCGAGCGATCCGACTCAAGCGGCGGTGCGCCGTTGTCGACGGCTGTCACGGCAAAGGCATATACTCCATCCTCGCCGGCAGGAATGGTCACAACCGCGGTGGAATCGGTAAAGCTCCCGACGAGCACGAAATCGCCGCCGGGCACGAGTTTCTTGTAAACTCTGAAGTTGGCCCAGTCGCCCATAGTATTGGTAAACGACCAGTCCAGTGTCACCAGGCGGCCGTTAGCGAGGCCGGTCAAGGCAAACGGAGTTGATGGCGGATGGTTGGCGGGGGTGCCGGCCGCCTCGTTGGAGGCGGGCGATTCGATTGAATCGGGCCAAACGGCGGTCAACTTGTAGTAGTAAGTGACACCGTTCTGGAGTCCGCCAAAATCCAAGTAGCTGGTTTGATCGCCAGGGATGCTGCCGTTTCTAAGATGGCCGGGATCGACCGGCACGTTCGGGGACGTGGCGCGGTACAGCTTGTAATGCACTGGCGGGAAACCCTCGGCGCCGGCGGATAGCTTGATCGCCAACTGGTCATGCATGTAATCAGCGTTGTAGACAACCTGCAGGCCGATCGTGCCATCGCCATTCTGAATGCCGATTGTGTTGTCGTTTATGAGTCCGACCATGGAATCGTAGTAGAAGAACATCGATCCGGTGCGCCTTAAGACCAACTGGAATGTATATGTGCCGCCGCCGGTAATGTGCACCACATTGTTGAACGATACAATCAGCTCGGTGCCGCTGGAACGATACCAGTACTCTCCACCCATCGGAGGATACAAGTCATCCCAGAACGGCGCGATCATATTGTATGGCGCATCGAAATAAGGAAGTGGCTGGTTCCAGTAATCTCCGTCCGTGCTGGTGAAGCTGATCCAGCCGTTGGAGCAGATATAGAACTGGCTGAATGTCTGGCCATAGTAATCGACATCGAAACCGATATCGAACGGGCCGAGATTCTGGTCATCGAATGACATCGGGACCTGTACACCATCGCCGGTGATATCGGTCCACTGATATGCGGGGCCGTCCGGTTCGTCCGAATCGACCCATTCATAACCAAAGGCATCCGGGCCGCCCCTGCCGAGTAACATCGGCGGGTTGCCGGGGCCGGATTCGCCCTTGTGGCTCATATCGAGTTTTCTGGGCGCATCCACGGCCGGCTTGCCCGTGATACTTGTGGATGAAACGGGATCGGTCGAAATGTCGCCATTTCCGACAGCCCTCCAGGACCCGGGGAGATCCCAGCTAAGAGGCACGGCGAATTCCGCGCCGCTGACAGCGATCAGGCTGGTCGGCGGCAGATGGCCGACCGGCAGAAATATCTCCTCGGACGGACCGGATTCCATCGGTGGGGTGCCATCGTCAACCGCTGTCACCGTCACCTGGTAGACTCCATCCTCGCCGGCGGGGATGACGAACGAATAGACGGAATCAGGCGTCGATCCCACGAAGACCTGCTGACCGCTGGGCATCATCTGCTTGTAAATATTGAAGTGGTCGCGGTCGCCCATGGCATCGTTATGCGACCAGGTAATGTTGATGGTCCGATCATTAACCGTGCCCTGGACATTGAACGGCTCCGTTGGCGGATGGTTGGCCGGCGTGCCTGAAGCCTCGTTCGAGGCCGGCGACTCGACTGAATCCGGCCATACGGCAGTCAGCTTGTAGTAATAGGTAACGCCGTTCTGGATACCGTTAGCATCCGTATACCTGGCCTCGCCGCCCGGAATGCTGCCGTTAATCAAATGGGCCGGATCGAGCGGCACATTAGGCGATGTCGACCTGTAGAGATTGAAGTGCACCGGCGGGATGCCCTCCGGGCCGCTTCCGATACGGATGGCCATTTCGTCGTGTAAATAGGGCGCGTTGTAAGCCATCTGCAGGCCGATCGTGCCGTCGCCGTTCTGAATTCCAACGGTCGCCTGATCGGTCGGAGTTCCCATGCTCATGTATTCAAAGTACATGGTGCCTGACGAGCGCAGGACAATCTGGAAGGTATAAGGCCCTCCGCCCCCAATATGCGGCACATTAATGAACGATACCACCAACTCGCTGCCATCGGAATAATACCAATATTCACCGCCTGTGGGTGGATAGAGGTCATCCCAGAATGGCCCGATCATGTTGAGCGGCGCATTGAAATTAGGCAGGGGCTGGTTGAAATACGTTATATCGGTGCTGGTAAAGCTGATCCAGCCGTTGGAACAAACGTTGAACGTATTGTAAACGACGCCGTAGTAAGAGAAATCGAATCCGATGTCAAATGGACCGAGGTTCTGGTCGTCGTTCGACATCGGGATTTGAGTACCGGGCCCGGTGATATCGCGCCATTCGTAAGTCGGACCATCCGGCTCGTCGGAATCGACCCATTCGTACCCGAAAGCGTCCGGGCCGCCTCTGTCGAGAAGCATGGGCGGATTGCTTGGGCCGATTTCGCCCTTGTGCGAGAGATCGAGCGGCCTGGGGGTATTATCCACGGGGACCGAGACATCGCCGGCGCCGGCTCTCCAGGAACCGGGCAGCATCCAGCGCAAAGGCACCGAGAATTCATAACCGCTCACGGCAGCAAGGGATCCCGGCGGAAGATGTCCAACCGCCACGTATACCGCCACGGACGGTTCCGATTCGAGCGGCGGGGCGCCGTCATCAACGGCGCTGACAGTGATCTTATAGACGCCGTCCTCGCCCATTGGAATGTCGAACGCCAGATTCTGATCGGTTGGCGAACCGACCAGCACCGTCGTACCGTGAGGCATCAGGCGCTTGTAAACATTGAAGTGGGCAAGGTCTCTGGCGGAATCGCCGAACGACCAGGTGGCAGTAATTGTCCGGTCGTTGACCGTTCCCTGGACATTGAATGGCGGATAAGGCGGGCGATTCACGGCCATTCCGGTGTCCTGATTGGACGGACCAACCTCGACGAATTGATTGTTGCCAATGTCATACACTGCCGCACCCTGATAGTAATATGTGACGCCATTTACGATGGAGTCCAGCACGCCGCCCCAATCATCATAGCTTGTGGTAACGATTAGGGTAGTGCCGTTGACCCTGTTTGCGGGATTGCCCCCGTTGTAAGGATCTATGGTGATGCTTCTGTAAAGGTTATAACCGGCAAGCACCTCATCGTCCAACGGGAATGGATCATCAGCCGGTGTCATGTTGGGGTGGTATGCCATGCGATTGACAATGCCGCCGCCATTTATACCGGCCACCGATGCAGCGGCCGTCCGCGAGAGATCGCTGTTGGCCGGGATATTGGCGCTGACCTCATAGGCGGGCGAGGAGTCATATTTCATCCACAAAGCGGCGCCTTCGCCAAACACCTTGGCGCGGATCATGTGATCGCCGGCATAATAATTCTCGAGCTGCCAGACACCGTTCAGGCGCATCCATTGATTGCCCGGATAATCTGAAACGGCATCGAGCCCGAATCCTTCTCCCGGGGCCGGCGGGAACGGTAGATCCTGGATGTTGTTTACGGCTATCCAGAAATTGCCGGATGAGACCAGAATCTCCGGAATATCCGCCCTGACCCAATCGCCGAGCACGCCGGTGGCCTCGACATAAAACGCGGGATCGACTGCAGGCTGACCCGTGCCATCATCGAGGAAAACCGAGACTCCGATAGGCTGTGGCTGATCATCCGGCCACGGCCAATACGGGTCACCCTCGGTCAGGGTATGTATTATCGCCGAATCGATCAGCACCGGGTAGTTCGTCGGCACGAACATCGTGGCAGATAGATTCTGCGAAGAGAACCAATAGTAAGCATTTACCAGAAGGCCGTCGTCATACGACATTTCTACCGATTGGCTCTGGCCGGGAGCAAGCCAGGAGACTGGTATATGCCCGTCGAGACCCGAATGCGCGGTCAGATACTGCGGCGGCCCCTCGGTGCCTGTCAATTGCACGATATATGAATCGTCCCGGTCATCGAATATGAAATCGTATGAGCCGGTAAATTGGCAGTTGAACGTGATATTCGCTCCGCCGATACCCCCGGCGCCGTAGCTGGCCACCGTGGAGTGCATGACTCGGAAACGGAATGTATACGTCAGTCCCGAATCGAGCGGAGTGGCAGCGCCCCATTTGGTCGGCCTGTTGTCAAGCGGATGAGTCGTTAAATCCAGATTCAGGCCATTGTCGCCGAAAGCGGTGATCATCCAGTTGTTGTCGCTTCCCGATGGATTGACGGCCAGCGTGGGAACAGTCGGCGGTGTGAGGTTCAAGATCTGGAAATCGGCGCCGCTTTGTAAACGCGCGGCCTCACCGCCGTAGTTTTCACTGTAAATGGCCCATGAATATGTGTGAATAAGGTCGCGGGCCAGCAGAACCTGGCCGGTGAAGACGCCATCGTTTGCCGTTTGATCCGGCGCCTGCCCATCATCTTTGATTTCGAGCAGAGGACCGGACCAGGTGCCATCCCAGAAGCCGTCGGAGTTCCAACTTCCCTTGAGGAAAAATGAACGGTAGGAGACATGGACCGGATTGCCAAACGAAGCCCTTAGCAAAACGGGTACCTTCCCCTCGAGGGCATAGTTTTGGAATACCGTGTCGTTTTCGATTACCGTTATGGTATCGTATATCGGCAGATGTGTCGGCGGGAATTCCACTTTCACGGTCCAGGCGGTATCGGCCGGCATAAAGATGTAATATTGACCGGTAGGTCTTGAGGAGGCATGCCAGGGACGGTTCATCACCGAAATTTGTGCGCCCTGGATCGGGTTGCCGGTGGCCTGGTCGGTGATAATGCCGCCGAGGGTTCCCCAGCCTTCAAGATACATCAAGGCTCTTTGAACCGCCTCCACGGCATTAACAACACCCATACCGTAGTTGTTATCCTCGCCGGGGTCGCCGTCAGCCGGGGCCTCTTCAGCGGTTTCATATATGATCTGCTTAACCTGCTCGGCAGTTAGATTTGGATTTGCCTGCCGAACCAGCGCCACCACCCCTGCCACGTGCGGGCAGGCCATGGAGGTGCCGCTCAGCGAACCGTAGGAGTTGCCCGGAAGCGACGACCTGACATTGACACCGGGAGCAGATACTTCCGGCTTAAATGTCGGGGTGCCATCCGGAGTGCAGGAAGATGGGCCGCGGCTGGAAAAATCGGCAATGGGCATATTGGCGTTATTGCCGTCCACAGCGCCCACCGCGAAGTTCATATAATCGGTGGTGGCGCGGTCGGCTGGACGGCGGAGGCCCTCGAAAGACTCGTTGCCGGCGGCAAATACAACCACGACACCCGCCGCCTCACAGCCGTCGAGAACGACCCAGAATGTCTCGTCGCAAGGTGGATATCCATGTCCGGTGGTCACACCCCATGAGTTGGAGCAGACATCGGGGACATCCCACACCGTGCCGGGATTTTCATCGGGGTCCGCGATCCACTGGAATGACAGCAGGGCGTCGGCGACCGTGCGGGGAATTCCACCCCCTCGATCGATAGCGGCCGCGGCGATCCATTGGGCATCGATAGCAACACCAATAGTATCGTTAGTTTCATCCCGGCCGCAGATAGTGCCCATAGTATGAGTGCCATGGCCGTTCTGGTCATCCGGCAGGGGCCAGTGCGTATCGAAAGGATCCAGCCAGGCCCATTCCGGGTGGCCGGCATAACGGGGATCGTTCCCGGCCCACCGCGTGCTGAGCGCCTCATGATCGCCGTCTACACCGGTGTCGATATTGCTGACCAGTCTGCCTTCGCCGGTATAACCCATGGCCCAGGCATCGGTGGCGTGTATTCTTTGAAGGCCGATTTCATGCCCCGCAATGATGGGAATATCATCGTCCTCTGAAACCGGTCTAATGGATTCGATTTCATAATCGGGGCTTATCCTGAGAACATCGGAGCGTGAGACAAGCTCGTCCAGGGCCTCGATTGTGCCCTTCACAACAATGACGTTGCCCAGCCAAAGAGTCTTGAATTCATCAACCTGGCCCGCAGCCATCATTTGATTGAGGCGGGCCACGATATCGGCCTGGGTGAGGGTTGCCTTATCCTGCAAGGCCCTCACCACCGTCTCATGCCAGGTTTGTCGATCGGCGCTGACGGCATACAATCCGTCCTGCAGGGCCCTCAAGTCAACCTGGTCTGCCATCGTAATGATAGCGTCGACATGCTCGGCATCCTCTATAGAGGCAAGATAGCTTGGAAAAGAGGGGCTATACTGGCCGGCAAAGGCGGTCGAACATATGGCCAAGGAGAGCGCAATAAAGGTTAACAACTTTCGAGTAGTTTGCATAATTTAACTCCAATTTAGGGGTTAGAAATTAATGGCATTACTCATTGGCGAAATTTCCTAAAGCTCGGCCTCCTTTACCTTAAAATATGCACGATTTATTTGGACTGCGAGTTTATTCAAGTATAGTCTCGCGAAGAATAGTGTCGAAAATTTTGTTGAAATCTTCAATCCTTCACCAGCTTTATATCAGCAATCATATATACCAATAGTATCGGCAAGTGTCAATAATTTTTATGCATAAAATACTGCACAATAAGCGATTTGGAAATAATTAGGAATTTCGATGTGGATTTGTAGCTCTATTAAGATATATCCGTCGAAAATGGATTATATTGTCAAACTCTCTCAAAGGGATCGATCAGCTTCTTATACTCGGCGGCCGCGAAACGATCGGTCATGCCGGCAATATAATCGGCCACAACCGTATGCTGGGGTTCCTCGTCCATCCTGGACTTGATATGCAGCGGCAAGACATCGATGTTGCGCATATAGGCGTCAAACAGCTTGTAAATTATGAGCTTCGCCTTCTCCGACATCCTGACCATGCGGTGGTGACGGTACATGTTTCGATACAGGAATATCTTAAGCCGGCTGTTTTGTTCGGCGACCCGATCCGGGAAACGAACCATAAATGTGCCCTTGGATCTGATATCATCAACCGATTTCGGATTCTCAATGTCGATAATTTCCATGGATTGCTCGATAAGGTTTCTTACAAGGTGATCTATCAGGTACCGGACCATCATATGGCGCCGCAGATGCTCGTCGATATCAGGATGCCTGACATCGATTTCGGCAAACTGCTCTTGCCATAAGTCTATTTCGCCCATTTGGTTTTCGCTTAACACGCCGCTTGCCAGCCCATCGTCGACATCATGGCAGTTATATGCGATCTCGTCGGCGACATTGACAATCTGGCATTCCAACGAGGGGTTGGGACTATCGGCGAATTCATCGGGTATTGTCGGATTATCGTAATGGGAGTGATGCTTCAAAATGCCCTCGCGCAACTCGAATGTCAGGTTCAGTCCGGAGAAATCGGGGTATCTTTTCTCGAGAAGCTCGACCACTCGGATACATTGGCGATTGTGCTCGAATCCGCCCATATCCTTCAAAAGCTCATTAAGGGCTTCCTCGCCGGAATGGCCAAATGGCGTATGACCGAGGTCGTGGGCCAGGGCGATCGCTTCCGTGAGGTCCTCGTTAGCCCTCAGGCTTCTCGCGACCGAGCGGGCGATATTGGCCACCTCGAGCGTATGGGTCAATCGGGTGCGGTAGTGATCGCCCTCGTGGTTGACAAAAACCTGGGTCTTGTATTCAAGGCGGCGGAAAGCCGTGGAATGCACGATGCGATCCCGGTCGCGCTGGAAATCGGTGCGATAGGGATGTTTCGGCTCAGGATAATGCCGCCCCCGGGTCTCTGACGATTTGGCGGCGTATGGAGCCAAACGCTCATTTTCCCATTTTTCAAGTTGCTCGCGGGACATGCCTCTATTTACCCATCGCTAATCCAAGCATGACGGTGTCGCTTAATTTATTCACGGCTTTATAGTCGAACATCAATGTAAGCGATTTACAGGATAAATCAAGGCCCCATTCAAGCGTATTGGGATTATTCATGAATCCCAGCCGCAGCCGGACACCGGGGATGATTGCCGTCTCCTGGCCGAAAGTCCACCGTCCGCGGCCAAATTGGTCCCGGCGATACCCGGTTGAAAGCATGATATCCTCGGTTGCGAAATAGCCGGCGCGGAAAGTCGGCGCGGAACGCTCGCCCCCGGAGATATCGTAAGGATTTCTGATGACCACCCCCTCCAGCCCGGCCTGGGCGATAAAATCGCCGCCGTCATACGACACGCGGAAATCGCAGGTTAGGCGCACAAAATCGTCATTGCCCCTAAAATCCTCCCGTTGGCGCGCGACCGATACCGAAGAATATATTCCTTTATAAATATGAGAGGCAACGCCGGCCTCAATTGTTACATCATTATATATATCATCAAGTCGATATGACCTGAACGAACCATAAAGGCCCAGCCCCCGCCGGCCGTATCGGGCGGCCGCGAAATCCCACGACAGCGAGCCGATTCGATAGGGATTGGTGTGCAGGAACCCCGCCCCAAATCCCGGCCGGCAGAGTCGCGACGGCTCGAAGCTGAGGCCGTTAGTCGCCAGCGAGGGATAATTGAATCGCTCCATGACGGCATCGTCGAATCCGGAGGCGAAGGCCATATCGCAGGCCGCGATCAGAATCGATATAATGACTGCGCGTCTCATGGGGCAATTACCACCGGGGTGGTTTTGGTTATATCGACAGAGCCGGAAATCGATGCGTGGATAAGATAAATCCCCGGCGCCAGCTTATTGAATTCGCGATCCCAGCCGTTCCAATAGATAACGTCGCTACTCCCAATCGGTGCATCGAGCAAGGTGACGACACGCCGGCCGGCATCATCGAAAATTTCGATAAGGCCCCGACCGCCGTCGGGGGATAATATCGTAATGCGAAACGTCTCCTGGCGCGATAAGTTGATGATCCTCGGACTGACAGTGAATTCAACAAGTCCGGTGATGGGCTCGACCGCCGGCGAATTCGGCCGACCCGGTGTCGACCCGGACGGATCGGTGCAATGATGCCAATTCCCGCTCGGCGGCTCGCTATCGTCTCGTTCGAGTGAGATGCCGTCGGGAGTCGACTCCGACCACTCGTAATAATCCCGGTAAGAATCTCCGATTTTTACGAGCGCCACCGACCCCGCGCTGTTCGATAGGCCAAAATCCATATCGATTGCCAGATAAAATTCCGACGGACCATCACCCCACAGGCCCGACGCATTTCCCCAGCGAGCTTCGAATGAGGGCTGCCCGCTATCGGCCACGAGTTGGCGGGCGATAACCATATGGGAATTGGCATTAAGGTAATATGGCGGCAGGTCGAGAGTATCCTCGCCGGCAATCATACGATATGCTCCCAGCCAGAGCGAGGTATTGCCGGCATTATATGTCTCGATCCATTCCAGCTCCACCGTATCACCCGGTTCGTTAGCGAACACCTCCGATAAGACCAATTCGGCGTTAGCCAACGATGGCAACAGTAAAATTATAAGCAATATTTTCATATCGCGGCCTCCAGGACAAGGTAGAGCGGGCCGACATTGTCGTGATACGATTCCTGCCACCGATAAGTAACTTTAGCGCGCAGGCTGCCGGCCAGATTCACGATTTCCTCGATAAAATAATCCCAGTCACCATCGAAATACGACCGAATCCGGCCATTGAACAAAAATTTAATCTTCGACGGAACAGAGAAATAGATGTAACAAAATGACCGAGATTTCGCCACCTCCCCGCGCTCATTCCAAAGCGAGGCCCGGGCATGGATATTGATTATCCCGTTAAGGTTTGAACCGATCTCAGTTATCACACGATCATTGGATAAGCCCGTTCGCCCTGACAGCCGGGCATCGAGCGCGATTCTATCCGTCAGCCGAAAGCGGGCGCTGACAAGATTTTCGAGCGCGACTTGATCGCGCGGCGAGCCTTTCCATATCTCGGTGGCCGCCCCGAGATCGAAGCGGCCGACAGCCAGCCCCTTTTCGGCAAATAGGCCGGTCTCCCCCGCCTGGGGCTGGCGAAACGCCTCGGTGAAATGAGGATCCTCGAACCTGTCATAATCTGGCCGGGCGACTCCTGAGGATTGGAGGTTGAGGTACGACCGATCGTAATGCCATATGGCCCAATCAAAACCGCTGCGCCGCAGGCGCAAGGCCGCTCCCGGGCCGGCCTCGGCATAGGCGATCTCGACTCGGATTCCACGAACCGGGTCGGCGAAAAAAAGCGACGTTGATCCCAATGCCCTGTTGTACCCGCCGGCACTCAGGAATATGCCGACGCCCGAGACGCCGATTGTAACATCTTCATAATTAGAGGTGACGGCGCCCCCGAAAAGCCTCTTTTTCAGGCCCGGGAACTTCTTGTTCGAGAAAATAACCGTGCTCCCGCAATAATCGAACTTTATGCCATTGTAATAGCTATTGTCGGGGAAAACGAAATTGTCGGGCTGTTTCATCGAATCAGACATGCCCGCAATCGGCCGGTAATCGAATCTGCCTATCGACAGCCCCAGGCCGATATCGGTATCGAAATTGCCAAGCGTTATCTGCGACCGGCCTTTCCGCAACTCTATCGAACGCCGTTCAATCTCCCAATCGTGCTTTCTCTTTCTGCCCTTGAGTTCAAAAGCCGCATCCTCCTTAGAGCCGGAAAAAAGGATGTAACCGTAATTGCTTTCGCCGGAGCGTATCTTCTGTCCGCCCCTGATGCGCACGGCGAAGGCATGTTGTTCCACTGTATCCGGCGCGGCGATGACTGGAATTCGCCCACCAGCCCCGCCCAGGAATTCGAGAACGGGACTGCCGAGGGCGGCCCTAAAAAAATCGAGGCTGTCCGTGACAGTCGCCCCCTCGGCCAGCTCGCGATAAATTTGATAGGTGTTATAATCGAAATATGATAGGCTGTATGACGCTTCCCAGTCGGATTCGGTTTGGATTTGGCCAAGCCACTGGGCCAGGCAGACTCTCGGTAATAGAAGAAACCCCGCAAGAATTCTGGAAGCGAGGGCAGCAGTCTTCACTTCAATCCATATTTCTCTAATTTTCTATAGAGGGTTCGCTCGCCGATACCAAGCATCCTGGCGGCCTTTTTGCGGTTGCCGTCGGCCTCGTCCAGGGCCCGCTCCACCAGGGCGCGTTCGACCTCCTCGAGATTGACCGAGCCGAACTGCTGGGCCAGGCCGGACTGCACCGGCTGGCCACCCCGAATCAACTCCACCTCATGCTCGATCAACCGCCGCAGTGAAGACATCTCATTGGAAAGTGTCATGAGGGCCTGGAAAATGAGCTGGTGCTCGGCGGCCTCAGGAGTCCTATGAGTGACCACGGGCAGAAGGCTTGCCCGCGACGAATTATCAATCATATATTTCTCGAAATCAACGGCCCTGATTCGCCCCGATTGACTGGTCACGGCGAATGAATCGATGACGTTCTTGAGCTCCCGAACATTCCCCGGCCAATCGTATTTGTGGAAAAGACGGAGCGCGCCGGATTCTATATGAAGCTTGTCGGTTTTGAGCTCGGCCGCCCTCTGCTCCAGGAAGTGGAGCGCCAGGGGAGCGATGTCTGCTTTACGAGCGGAGAGCGCCGGCAGGTCGATCGAGACCACGCGCAGACGGTAAAAAAGGTCCTCCCGAAAGGCGCCGCGCTCCACCTGGACTGCCAGGTCTTTGTTGGTGGCGGCTACCAGACGGAAATCGGCCCTGATAAGAGCGTTACCGCCGACCCTGGCGAAGATCCGATGTTCGAGCACTCGCAACAGCTTGACCTGAATATCAAGAGGAATCTCCCCGATCTCGTCGAGGAAAATGGTCCCGCCAGAGGCCTGCTCGAAAACGCCGATTCGCCGTGAAGAGGCGCCGGTAAAAGCCCCCCTCTCGTGCCCGAATAGCTCCGATTCAACAATCCCCGGCGCCAGGGCGGCAACGTTGACTGCGATAAAAGGACTGCCGCTCTTGCCCGATTTGGCGTGCAGGGCGCGAGCGATCATCTCCTTGCCGGCGCCGGAGGGTCCGGTGATAAGCACGTTGATATCGGATGCGGCAACCTGGATGACAATCCGGGCGGCGGAGGCCAGTTCCGCCGAGCGCCCAATCAGCCCGCACGAGGCGATCAGGCGTCGTTCCTCTCTTAATTCATCGAATGACCCGGCAATCCCCTCCGCGGGCGCGGGCCAGGTCAGCACCCTGTCGGCCGGGATTTCGGTTGCCGCCCGTCCCTGGGCCATGATCCCGACCAAAGCGATCGAAGGAGTCTCGAAATAGACTCGTTCCATCGTCCTCGATGGCTGCGGGTCATGCCGGAGGTCAAATAGGATACCGTCGGGTCCATGGGATCCTGCGGACCTGCTGCCGGTTATGGCGGCGGCCAGCCGGGCCTCGTCGGTGAAATGCTCGCCGGCCTTGTCGGAAAGACATCGGATTACATCGTCAGCGAAAGGCTGCTCATGTGAGAAAACATAGATCATTTTTTTATTCTCTGGCCCTCGTTGAACCGTCGAGCGAGCTGTCGGGAGCAAGTCCGTCAGTAGTCCGCCAGTGGCCAGGCTTTCGACGGGCTTCCAACCTGCAAATCGGTTTCCCTACGGCCAGGGCCTCAATAGCCCTGATCGCTTTCCTTTTTCGCTACTGGCTATCTGGCTACTTTTTCCCCTTCTTGCGCTTTTCCTTTTTCCCGCGTTTTTCCTCGGTATCGTTTACCAGGATGAAATCCGATCGCTTATTCTCCAGGTCAACCTTGACCACAATGACCCGAATCCTGTCGCCCAGCTTGTATGTCCGTCCGGTGCGCCGGCCGATAGCCCGGTGCTTGCCCTCTTCATTCACGAAATAGTCATCCTTAATAGTGGAAAACGACACGAAACCCTCGACCATGCTCCCCATCAACTCGACAAAGATTCCGGACCTGACCACGCCCGAGACAATGCCATCGTACACGCCTCCCACCCGTTCGGCGAGATATTCGAGCTGCTTGAGCCTGATTGAATCGCGCTCCGCCTCGTCGGCAACGATTTCGGTGGTCGTGCAGTGCAGGCCGATTGCCTTGAGGCCGGCGTGCAGCTTCTTGGCGATATCGCTGTTTAGCTTGTGATTCAGAAACAACTTCAGCGCCCTATGGACCAGCAGGTCGGGGTAACGCCTGATCGGCGATGTGAAATGCGTGTACAGCGGGAAAGCCAGGCCGAAATGCCCGATATTTTCCGGCTGATAGACTGCCTTAGCCATCGACCGCAAAAGGATCTTTTCGACAAAGGCCTCCTCGGGCTTGTCTTTAACCAGCTCCAGCACCCGCTGCAGCTTCTTGGGCGTTATCTCACCCTTCAAACTGATATCGTATCCCATCTCGCGAAGCAGGGCGCCGAAATTCTCGATCTTTTCCTTATCGGGCCTGGCGTGGACCCGGTAGAGGATTGGCACCCCATGTGAACCCAGATAGGTGGCGGTATATTTATTAGCGACCAGCATGAACTCCTCGACGACCTGGTGCGACGGCATGCGGGCCTGGACGAAAATGTCAAGCACCTTTCCCTCGGAGTCGAGTTGAACAGTCGGTTCGGGCAGGTCGAAATCGAGGCTCCCTTTCTGCAAGCGCTCCTGCCGCAGGGCACCCGATATTTTGAGCATATTGTTGAGGATTTTCCCCCATTCGGCGCTGATCCGCCCCTTACCTTTGTCCAGACGGACCCGTTCCGGGCGGTCGAAATGATCCTGAACCTCCTCGTATGTCAGTGAGGCCCGGCTGCGGATGATCGTCTCGGCGAACCGCCAGTTTCGTATCCGGGCGCTCTCGTCGATATCACATATGAAGGAGACCGTCAGGCGGTCCTCATCATCTACCAGGCTGCAGATATCGCCCGAGAGTTTAAGCGGAAGCATGGGAATAACGCGATCGACCAGGTAGACGGAGTTGCCGCGCATGCGGGCCTCGGTATCGAGAGCGGCCGCCTCTTTCACGTAATGAGAAACATCAGCGATGTGGACACCCAGCCGGTAGAGCCCTTGTCCCAGCGGTTCCAGGCTTACGGCATCGTCATGGTCTTTGGCGTCATGAGGATCGATAGTGAAAACAATGAGGTCGCGCAGGTCGAGTCGTCGCGCGGTCTCGGATTTGGGGATACTCCTTCGTATCTTGGCCAATTCGGGTTTGACCTCAGGATCAAAATCCTTTGGGAAACCGTATCCCACGATCAGGGAGTCGATATCGATACCCGGCGTGCCGGCTTTGCCCAGGATTTCCTCGATATGGCCGCGAGGCGGAAGATATGTCGCCTCCCAGGGATAGAGCCGGGCCGTAACCAGGAGATCTTTATCCAACACCAGGTTTCGGGGATTGTCGACCTCGATATTCTCCGTCAAGCGGCGATCCTCGGGCACAATATAATATCCGTAGCGGCTCCGGGCCACTTTGCCGACTATCCGGCCCTTCTCGCGATTGAGGACCTCGACTATTCTACCCTCACGGTTTTTTCCGGCGCGGGTATCCTTGATAGCGGCCCTGACCTCCTCGCCATGAATGGCGCCTCCCATGTCGCGGGGAGAGATAAATATCTCGCCGCTCTTATCGTGGGGCATGACAAATCCGTGGCCGGCTCGGCTGACAGCAAGTTTGCCCTGTACAAGATTCTTCTTGGGCTCGACCGCCACTCGACCGCCTCTCAGTCGCGCCAGCTGGCCCGACGACACGGCATCTTTGATCATCTTGCGAAAGATCGGATAGTCAGCGGTATCGACACTCATGATTCGGGATAGCTCGCGGATTTTTACCGGCCGCGAGCGTCCCTTGAGATTTTCTTTGATTGCGTCGAGTGTCAGTTTTGGCATTTCCGCCTAATTATACAGATAAACCTCAAGATTTTTCAAACAAAATCTGCCACTCTGGCAGCAACAATCGCCTGGCGCCGACCGCTGACCGGGAATTATTCTATTAAGGCCATGGCGATTTTTTGCAAAAATTACTTGACTGCCGGATGTCATTGGGTAATTTAGGATGGGTGATTCGCCTTTGGCGAAATATTAATATCGCTTCAGACAGATAGCTTCGTTTTGCTTGAAGATATTTCAGAAGTTGGGAGCGGCGGGTGCTTAGAAAATTAGAAATATCTATCGATTATGACTTTAAATGTTTGTCATTATGATATGTTGACAGCATTCATGAAATAACAGCGGTTCGGATGAACAAACCAAGAGCTATTGGAAATCAGGACGAATCGGAGTTAACAAAGCTATTTTGGGGCCAACGCCCGGGGAGGTGAACAGCCTTTCAATCTTCCGAAATTTTACGGTTTTTCAAACTTTTTTAAAGGAGTGTGTAAATGAAAAGAATTTTGCTATTGGCGGTCATGGTAATGCTCCTGGCATTCGTGGTTGCATCCGCCGCAAATAACAAGATAATATCGTCCAAAAGCGGCACCAATGTCAGCACCATGGCCACGATGAAAAACCACCTGCTGATTGTGGGCAATGAGGAAGCATTGGCCAATGTCCCCATCGCGCCCTACAATCCCAATCATATCACATTGTCGCCAGGCGACACCATAGGGTATTCGGCATTCGATTATCAAACCAACGGTTCCTCTGGAAACAGAGTTGTGGTAGATGGCTTAGGTGGAGTTCATTTTGCCTGGATGAGATCGATTGGCGGCCTCGGGCCAAGAACGATTCAATACAACTATGTCGATCCCGGCGGTGGGCAGGGATGGCCGGCCACAGGTACACCGGCTTCTATCGGTGGACATGTCAATGACGGTTATACCCAGATCGATATGACAACCGATAATTTGGCGGCCATAGCATACCATAACGGCAATGATCTAATCGAATCGCTTTATGTGGCCACTGAAGGTGCCACCGGCTTTGCCGGATTCCCCGACAGCACATTCAGATTGAAGATGCTTTTTGCGGGCGATGTTGACCCGTGCCTGTGGCCCTACTTTACAGTTGACCGCAGCAACCGCTATCATATGATCGCTTCAGAAGCCCTTCTTGCGGCGGGCGTGCAGACCGTGGGATATGCAAGGTCGACCAACGGAGGCGCCACCTGGATAGCTCCAGCGGTTGTCGATACGGTCATCACCATTTCCACAGTTGTGACTTCAAGCCCGGTATCTGATAAGGTGGCCATAGTTTACACTCATCCTTACGACACGACGAGCCAGTGGATTAATGATGTCTATTATGTTCTCTCGCAAAACGGCACGACCTGGGATTTCCGCAACGGCAAAGTCAATATCACGAACTACGCTTCCACTCCCGAAACGCTGTGGGCCTATACCGACTGCGATGCCGTCTTCGATTTCAATGATAACCTGCACATCATCTGGAACGATCAGTTTGCATATCCGGAGGGCGGCGGCCTGACCTCGGTGGAATATAAGTCGACAATTCGTCACTGGGACCTGTCGTCGGGCACCATAACTCAAGTGATGAAATCCGATTCGACGTGGGTCTTAACAGGCTGCGACTTTGGCAACTGGAGTCACAGTCTCGCCAAGATGTCTATCGGTGCCGATAGCACGACGGGAGGCCTCTTTGTCACGTCCACCGGCTGGTACTTCTATGATTGCGCGGCCGACGGCTACGCCAACGGTGAGCAGTTCATGAGTTACTCGACCAACGGCGGCGCCAACTGGACCCTCAGGGGTGACCTGACCAATTCGCATACCAACGGCTGTCTCGCCGGCGATTGCGACAGCGATCATTGGTCCTCGCTGGCCGAACGGGTCGACGATTGGCTGCATCTGTTCTATAGCAACGATCTTGACGCCGGCGGCATACCTCAGAGCGAGGGCGCCCTGACCACCAATCCTATGCTTTATCTTCACTACCCGAATCCGATCAGGAGCTCGGCCGTACCATCGGCCCCGGTACTGGTTTTCCCGTATGACGATTCCACGTACGCTTCGGCCTTCTTCGTCTTCGAGTGGAGCGAACCGGTTGGGGTTGCTCATTATGAGATCCAGGTAGCTACCGACGTCGGTTTCGCCAATATCGTCGAATCCAATTCCAATGTCGACCACAAGGAATATCTAAATATTAACGGCCTGCTGCCGGATGAGTACTTCTGGAGAGTCAGGTCGGTCGGATACTTTGGAACCTCCGCCTGGAGCTCGACATTCAATTTCATAGTCGCTTACATTGGAATCCAGGGCCATGTCTATGAGCAGGATGGCACGACGCCGATTCAGGACGCTATCGTGGCGGCGATTAGCAACGACCCGGTCGACACCTCCGCGGCATCGACAAATGCCACCGGTTACTATGTGTTGCCTGTGCCCGGACCGAATACTTACGATATTATCGCAGGCAAGGATGGATACGCCGACACCACGGTTAACGACTACAACATCGCCAGCGGCGTTGCCATCGTCAACTTTACGTTGCACCCGCCGGCCGGCGGCTGTGATTATATCCCCGGCGATATAAACGACAGCGGCGCGCCCAACGGTATTGACGTTACCTATGGGGTGGCCTACCTGAAAGGCGGCAGCGCCCCCAGAGATTCGTGCAACTGCCCGCCCCTAATATTCCCGTTCTATGCGGCCATGGATGTCAACGGCACCTGCAGCACCAACGGTATCGACATAACTTATTATGTCGCTTACCTCAAGCAATTGCAGCCGGCCATACTGTATTGCGATGATTGCCCACCGGCACGCAGACAATAGTAAAATCGGTCAATACGGACCAGAGCCCCGGTCAAATGCCGGGGCTTTTTTTTGGCGCGAAAATCGTTATCATCAGATATTTCCGAGGTCTTCGGATTCCAGCCTGATAACAGAACTGAAAGATTGGTTTACTCGCGTAGACTTTCCATCGAGGCAAAAAAAGGGGTCGAGACCACTATAGTCCCGACCCCGCCATCAGTTGAATTCAAAGTGTCGTCAGTCGTGTTCCGGCGGCTGAGGAGGCTCAGGCGGCTCCGGCGCCATGCCGGGTCCCGTGCAAGGGCCGCGACCCATGAAATGACCCGGCCCGCCGCCCCGCTGATGGCGGCCGCGCGGGCCATCCTCCATGCGCATCTTGCTCCACTTGGCCAATTGCTCTTCGTTGAGCACTTTTCGCGAGGCTATCTTGTGCTCGAGCCTGGCGCGGTCAATGCCGGACTTGATATTGGAAATCCGATCCTGCTTGGCCAGGGCCGCCTTCTCATCGAGCCTCGCCTTCATCATCACCTCTTTGAGTTCCAGCCGGGCCAATTGCAGGTCGGCCTTCAATCGAATCATTTCCTTCTGGTGTTGAATCTTCAGATTCTGAAGCTGCTCGACCTGCTGATCGGTCAGGCCGAGCTTTTCAGCTACCGCGATCATCTTTCCCGGGTTGGCCGCGGCCACGGCCGCCAGCAACATAGACAACGACATTGCAATCAGCACTATTTTCTTCGACATATTATCCTCCTTCGAGATTATTCTCCCATCCTCCGGCCGGGGTTTCCGCGGCGGATATCCCTGATGAATTCCTGGAGCCGTTGCCTGAAGCGCTCTTCGAAGACCATCAACTTGGCCTGTTGGCGCAGTGGCAGGACAGCACCGATTTCCTTCATGAATTTCCTGCGCTCCTCGATAATCTTGCCCGGTATCTCCTCCAATTGGCGAGTCGTCTCCGAGATTTCCTTGTCGGAAACCTCGGCGTTGTTCGACATCCTCTCCAGGGTGCTGACCAGCTCATTGCGCCTGGCATCGAGTTCCTCCAGGGCCTTCTGGTGCCTGTTGTAAATCGGGAAGAATTTCTCGGATTGTTCCGGCGACAAACCGACTTCCTCGGTCAGCCTCCAGATCTTCATCGTCTGGATCTTCTCGCGTATCTGCTTCCTCATGGGGCCGCCCTCCTCGGGCAAAGGAGGCGGAGGCTGGGCCGCAACCGAGGCGGCCAGCGCCAACAATACCAGCAATATTCCAGGTTTCATGCTTCTCATGTTTTCTATCCTTTTCCAGTTGAGCCCATTCCGGGCAAATTGTCGATCTTGTCGGAAAGCGCCTTCATCTCACTTTGGGTGAGGCCGTGCAACAGATCCTCGATATCGCTTCCCTCTATGAGCTCCTGCGCAATGTATTCGACGTTCATGTCGCCTGCCATCTCAGTCAAGAACTCGTCCCCCAGGCCCTCGGAGCGGGCGATATCGTTAATAACCTCGGCGCTGGTTATGCTCGACGCCGTGTTGATCGCAGTTGTGGATGGCACATGATTGGCCAGCTTCGGAATCAGGCTAACCAGGATTATCGCGGCGGCGACTGCCACCGGCGCCCAGAGCCAGGCAGGCCGGCTCCATTTCAAGCCTATCACCTCGGGCCGCCTGCCCCGGGCGATTTCTGCTATTCTCTCGAATGTGATACCATCCAGTTCGCCGGGGCGGACCCGGAAATCGGTCCGTTCGAGGATCGATTGCAATTTGATAAGCTCGGCCATGTGAGCGGCGCAGGCGGGACAATCGTCAACGTGACACCTGACATCGATCGGCAGCTCCGCGCTCCCCTTCCGGAGCCTTGCATCGATTTCGATTCGCGCGTTTATACAGTTCATCATTGTCATTCCTTTATATATCGGCTCAGGCCGGCGCGAAGTTTCATAATGGCTTGATGATAATTGGCCTTCACCGCCCCCTCGGTGATTCCCAGCATGGCGCCAATTTCGGCATGCGGTTTTTCTTCATAATAATGAAGAATGAAGACCATTCGTTGTCGTGGCGGAAGGCCCTTGATAGCGGAATCGATCTGCCCGCCCAGCTCATTCGACAGCATTCCGTCGACCGGACTGCCACCGGCCATTAGCTCCGACGTATCCTCGATGGATGTCAGCGATGAGATTCGGTTTCGAGATTTATGATTGAGCGCCAGGTTAACCGCGATTCTGTAGAGCCAGGTATAGAGGCTGGAATCGCCACGGAATTGATTTCGCGAGCGATAGGCCTTGACAAACGCCTCCTGGGCGAGATCCTTGGCATCGTCCCTATTCCTGACAAAGCGCAGAATCACAAGAAAAATCCTTTCTCTATATTCCAAGACCGCTTGTTTAAAGGTCTCGTCATTAAGTATTTGGCCCGAAACCTCGTTACTCATCGCCTCCAAAATATTAGACCCCGGAGCAGGGTCAAGGTTTAATAGATACCGGACAGCCAACTAATTGCATTCAAAGAGCTTAGACAACAAGTTCATATCTCCCCGCATCAGGCAGGGGGAAACAGGCGACCTGACCGCCATAGTTCGCGCGGCGTCAGGGACCCTTTCCTGACACCCGTACGTCTGTTGATCGAAGATTCCCGTAGGTCAATACCCCCGCAGTCTTGACTTTATTCTTAGAAATGCGTCAGGTCTAAGGACCTGACGCCACCTGGTATGTTGCGTCGAGAGAAGCCACGCATGCTCGGCAGCAGGGGTAAGCCGCCCGACATCACGGTGAATCACAGAGTCGAAACCGCCCCGCATTAAGCAGGGGCAAGCAAGGGCTTCGACCTGCGACTGGCTCATTTTCTGACGCAGATAAGTTTAGTATTCGGGAATGACGGCTAATTATCGTCAGTCTCGACGGGATCTGGAAAGGACTTTCGAATATAGCGCCAGGTTCTCGAGGCATCGGCCGGCCCCGCGCACCACGCATGTCAAGGGATCATCGGCCACGATGATCGGCAGGTTTGTTTCCTGGCGCAAGCGTTTGTCGAGGCCGCGGAGCAACGCCCCGCCGCCGGTCATGATAATTCCGCGGTCCAGAATATCGGAGGCCAGTTCGGGCGGCGTCATTTCGAGCGCCTGACGAACGGCCTCGATGATGTTGGTGACCGGCTCGGAGATGGCCTCTCTAATCTGGGCCGAGGAAATCTTCATGGTCTTGGGCACGCCGGCCATGAGATCGCGCCCCTTGATCTCCATGGTATCCTCTTTCTCGAGGGGGTAGGCGGAACCGATCTTGCACTTAACTTCCTCGGCGGTTCTTTCGCCGATCAGCAGGTTATAGTTCTTTTTCAGGTAAGTGACAATCGAATCGTCAAGCTCATCGCCGGCTATCCGGATGGAGGTGTTATTGACAATACCATTCAGGGCGATTACCGCTATCTCGGAGGTGCCGCCCCCGATATCGATTATCATCGAGCCGGACGGCTGGTCGACCGGGAGGCCGACTCCTATAGCGGCGGCCATCGGCTCGGCGACCAGGAAAACCTCCCTGGCCCCGGCGTTCTCGGCGGAGTCGCGGACGGCGCGTTTCTCGACCTCGGTTATCCCCGACGGGACGGAGATGATGATGCGGGGCTTCATGAGGTAGCGATGCTTGACCACGCGACGGATGAAATCGGCCAGCATCTTCTCGCTGACCTCGAAATCGGCTATGACACCATCTTTCAGAGGCCTGATGGCGGCGATCTCATAAGGCGTGCGGCCCAGCATCTCCTTGGCGGCGATACCGATGGCCAACACTCGGTTGGTGCGTTTGTCGACAGCGACTACAGAGGGCTCATTTAAGACAATCCCTTGTCCTTTGACATACACCAATGTGTTTGCGGTCCCCAGATCGATGGCAATATCATTGGTGAGAAATCCCATCCACGACATGTCTTCTGTTGAATTACCTTTCTTCTTTTCCTCTAATACAGCCTGCATTTATTTCCATCCGCCAATAATATTGTTTGAGACCGCAAATTACAACCTATTTTTTTATTCGGCAGAAAATGGAATCGCTTAAGGGCTTTAGGAGGAAAATCGGGCGGGAAATGAATGCCAGGCCGAATTACGGGCCATGTTTCATCCTGTAACGATGACCCGCCGCGTCGGGGAACGGGAGCCGGTGAATATTGGCTGTATCGTAAACAGCCCTTTATGGACGGCGCGCCATTCGGCGCCTATTATGATGGACCCGCAATATTAAGAATAGACACATTTCGTCGATAAAAGGGATAGCTGCTGCTGCCAGTTGGGTAAGGAGGATAGATGCTACTGTGGAGCTCGGTACTGCTGGGGCTCGGAATCCTGGCGACACTCGATTCCGTATTTAATTACGGTAATCTCTTTCGAACGATAAACTCCGTCATGTTCCTGCTCGTTTCCCTCGGTCTTTTGGTCAGAACCAAGACTCTGCGAAAACGCGCATACAAGGAAAAACTCGAACGCAACAATGATAATTTGAGAGAGCGCATGATGGAAATGAGAAATTCGGTCGAGGCCATCAGGAAAGGCGAGCCGATCGACGAGGTCTTCAGATAAGATTACGCAAGCCGGCCATCCTTTGAGTAGACAATCATCAGCCCGCTATTCAAGATCTTAGAATTTTCAGTATAGGCATCGCGCCGGCAGGCGAGGTCGGGTTTCTCGCTCGCCTGCGACTCGCTCGGAACCAGACCTACGGGGTCTCCCCCGGGTATGGCGAGCCGCGGAAAATATCGGTCAGCTCGAAACGGGCGTAATCCTTGACAAAATGCAGCGTGATAACGCCGGTCGGGCCGTTGCGCTGTTTACCGATTATGATCTCTGCTACCGGGCCAAGTGAACCGTCGTCGTCGCGTTCGCGATGAATGAACAAAACGACATCAGCGTCCTGCTCCAGCGCCCCGGATTCACGGAGATCCGACAGCTGCGGCCGAGCTTTGACGCCTCTTTGCTCGACCTGGCGCGACAGCTGCGAAAGCGCCACCACCGGCACCTTCAACTCCCTGGCCAGAGCCTTGAGTGATTGCGATATATATGTTATCTCCTGCTGACGGCTTTCGGGATTTTTCTGCCCTCTCACCAATTGAATGTAATCCAATAATATCAGTCCGATATCATATTTGAGTTTCATGCGGCGGGCCTTGGCGCGTATCTCCATGACCGTCAGGGTGGCCGAATCATCGAGGAAAATGGGAGCCTCCGAGAGCGGGCCGACCGCGATCGAAAGGTTGGTCCACTGGTGGTCGGCGATTCGCCCGGTGCGCATCTGATGCGACGATATCCTGGCCCGGCTGCAGAGGAGCCTTTGCGCCAGCTGCTCCTTGGCCATTTCCAACGAAAAGATGATTACCGGGATACCGCGGTTGACCGCGACGTTTTCCGCGATATTCAGCGCAAATGCGGTATTGTGCGTTACGATATAGTCGTCCGTAACATATAGATGTGATGGGTGGCTGACGGCAATGCACTGCGTTTTCACGATACGGGTGGCAGTTATAGCTTTAATGTTCAGGCGGCGTTTCCGCTGGCGTGCATTCAATCTATCCTTCTTGTGCTTCACCAGTTGCAGGATGGTCGGATCAGGGAGCTGGATATTACAGACATATGATGTCTGGCCACTACGCTTTCTGCGTTGATAACTATAGGAAGTAGACTTTGGGCAGAACGACGCCGTCCCGCCCAAGGACCGCGTAAGGTCGACTACGTCTTTGGCCAATTGTGAGCTGCATGTAGCGAACCGTAACGAGCCGAATTTCTCCACCCATCCGTCGCTATCGAGCAGGCCGGCTAGCAATTGGGTGCGCGCTTCCCGTGACGCGCTCAAGTAGGCTGTCGGGATGAATTTCGTCTCCGCGGAATGACCCCACAAACCCATCTCGCGGAGCATAGCAGTAACCGGGTTGGCAGAGACTCCTTGGGTACCTTTTCGATGAGCGCCTTCGCGCTGAATAATGCGATAGTCGTAACCCCCCGCAGGGGTAACGCCCATTTCCACCCCCACGGCTTGCTCCATCCGAGGCAACATAGTGGGCTCGGCGGTGGAAAACCGCAGTGATGTGCCTGATAGCGACCCGTCCCCAAGCAGCACCCCCAGCAGCCATGGATCGAGCGAAAGATGCTCGTCGGAGCCGAACTCCCCCACGAATGGCTCGATCCACAGCCGGTTGCGATAACGTTTCCTCAACAATAGCTCCATCAGTTGCGCGGTTGTAAGAATGCGGGGCTCGGTCCAACTACGGTAACGTATTCGCCAGAGGTGCTCGGCGCAGCACTCGGTGGCACGCCCGTCGGCGAAAATCATACGGTAAACCTGGCGGGCACCCTGAGGATATATGCCGACTACCTGGGATCGCCGGCCGTCAACCGATGCCAGCTCATCCCCGACGCATAACAAGCCCATTTCTTTCCACCTGCCATCGCACATTAATACTTTGGCGTCCAGCGGCTGAGCCTTGCCCATCGAGGGCCGCCCGGCGATGATGATAAGATCCGATTTCTGGAATCCGGCCGTCAGGCTGTCGAGATCGGGGTATCCGGTTGACAGGCCGGTGACATGCCCCTCGCGCTTGGCATACTCCTCGATCTGCTCGAAGGTTTGCGGCAGGATATTGCGCAGGGCCACGAAATCGCCCTTGAGCGAGTCCTCTTTGATAGCGAATATCTTGCGCTCGGCGTAGTCGAGAAGGTCATCGGCGTTGTTGCCGGGATCATAGCAGCGACTGATTATGTGGCTGCAGTCGTTTATCAGATGGTTCTTGACCGCGGCCTCGATAACGATGCGGGCATGGTCCTCGATATTATCGAAATTGACGACCGTGTCAGTCAGGTCCATGAGATATCTGCGCCCGCCGACTTCATCGAGCTGGCCGCGCTTGAAAAGCTCATCGGGGACAGTCAGCAGGTCGATGGCGTTGGAATCCTCGTAAACCTTTCGGATGGCCGCGAAGATCTTGCGATGCTTGGGAAGATAGAAATAATCATCCTTGAGCATCTCCATGCCGACATGCAGCGCCTCGGTGTTCTGAAGGATCGAACCGAGCACCGATTGCTCGGCCTCGATCGCCTGGGGCGGTATGCGCTCATTGGTTTCTGCCATATATTATTCCTTGCTTATGACATTATATGCCGCGTTATGCGCGCCATCAGATACCTGTAGGTCAGGTCGCCTGCGACCTGACTCTTTTTATCTTCCATCCTTGATGAACAAAAAATGGGGTTGATTAGCTGCCAGCTCCTTCTCTGCCTATATTTCGCTCCGTCTGTGATATCAAATCAAAGAAAGCTACGTCTTCCTCGCGAGTCAGAGCTTGCTCTGACCGCGGATACCACGAAATAGGATTAATTCCCATAAAACCGTTTTTACTCCCCATATAATCATTAATACTGCTATACGGATACTTATCAGGTCTAGAAACCAAAAGGTGTCTTACTGGATTGAAATGAATATAATTTAGTCCAGCATATAACTGTTTATCGTCTTCAATAGGCAAATAGTCAAATCGCGGAATCCAGACTTGATGATCTTGCCTCTTGGTGCATCTATTTTCGACTGCACTTCGTCTAAATTGCCTGAGCCAAATACGATTTCTGCCAGCGGCCCAATCCAAAATTCGGCGCGCGCTTAAACTCTTCCA
>Ga0154764_1155_pt1 | contig 50018 bp, 35 predicted proteins | sample Rifle2008BG16ft_FD_105772 | JGI IMG/M metagenome (GOLD analysis project Ga0154764, IMG submission 105772) | candidate division Zixibacteria bacterium RBG_16_53_22
ATATTCTCGCCCCGCAATGACGGCATTGGCCGCGCAGAATCAGGTATGACAGGATGGGGATGTTGTCATAGGGCTTGACAGGATTCTTGCATTGTGGGCAGTGCGAACCGGGCCGGACAATGGAGATCTCCCGCGGCAGGCGGTAGATCAAAACATTCAGGAAACTTCCGAACGTAATGGCGAAAATGAAGACCAATATTAGTACCAATGGATCATGCATAAAGTTAATATAGAAAAAAGCGGGATTTTGTGAAAGGGTAAAAAAGGAACGGAACTACTGCGTGGCATCATCAATGGTGTTTAACAATGTGCCTGTTTGGTCGATCGTCCAGGTATCGATAGCAGCATCGTCGTCTATATTCCCCGTGGCTGTGCATGTGAAAGTTGTGCGGGTGGAGACCATGGCATATGAATATCTGGCGGGAAGCATGACCTCGACATGAATCTGGGCATAGGCAATAGGCGCTCCGGAAGAGGCGGTCGCTCCATTAAGGCAGTACGAGTCGTTCAGGCCGAAATAAGCCTCCTGCATGGTGTAAATCTGCTTAAGAAGCCCCTTGGCCTCTGATTGCTTCGCTTTGGTCGACGCCATCATGAAACGGGGCAGGGCCATGGAGGCCAGAATACCTATGATAACCACCACGATCATTAGCTCGATTAGCGTAAAGCCGTGGTTTCTTATTCTTCTTGGCTGTCGCGTTTTCATTGTCGTCTCCTATCGTGCCCGGAGTCTTTCTGCTAATAAGAATGGGGGACGGGTGTTCCGTCCCCCAAGTTTCCCATTGTGCTAGAGCACCGAATCGTCTTGGTTACAGGCCAGAGTACCCGTGTCGTCAATCTGCCAAATGTCTGTCGTGGCATCGTCGTCGAGAGTCGTGGCCGTAGCTACGCAGGTGAATGTATTGGCCGCAGCGGTCATTACATATGCATAGCGGGCGGTAGCGCCGATATCAACACCGATCCTGGCGAACGTGGTCGGGGCAGCAGCTGATGCGGTGATACCGTTAAGGCAGTAGGAGTTGAATTCCTGCCTGTAGGCGTGCTGCATGGTGTAGATCTGCTTCAGAAGCTGCTTGGCCTCCGACTGCTTGGACTTGGTTGTCGAGCGCATGAAACGCGGTATCGCCAGAGCGGCCAGGATACCGATGATGACCACAACGATCATCAATTCGATCAGGGTGAAGCCTTTGTTGTTCTTCTTCATTTTACACCTCTCTTAAGATTGGGGTTAGATGTTTTCCTACTATTTTATCGAACTTTGCGGCTGTGACTTTAACGAGAATTATGGCTGTATAGTCCGATTCCTCCTATTCTGTTTTCAAACAGCCATGGCCATATAGGGCAAACGGCATGCCAACGGCAGAGGCTAAACGTAGCCAACTGAAACGAGACGCATAATAGCTTGTTTATCAGGAGGTTAAGATAAATGGCCGGCTGCGATTGCTATGATTGCTGGCATCCGTAAAGTCAAATATTTGAGTTTTGACCATTGCGTTTTGCATAACGCCAAAGGAATACCTGCTTTCCCGGTGATCAATGGAACAACCGATGGTTACATTTGAAACATATGCTTCATTAGCAGTATCAGGCCTTCCTGACACTCCATGGAGTAATTTAACGTTTCCTGTTCCGTCAGGTCGTCCATGCGGACCAGTATGGGTAGGTCGAAGAACGTGACCTGACGGAATGTAAGAAAAGCGCCAGGTCACGCCCAAATGGGCTACGACCTGGCGCAACATGAAAGGCTTTAGGCGCCGGAGCACCTGACCTACTTGATATTCGCATTAGAGGCCACCGTATTCAAGGTGGCGAAATAGCGGTCGGCAAGATCGTGAAGGCCGCGGTCGCGGTAATATTCGCCGCGGCACTGCAGCCATAACACCCAGGTGCGGATACTTTCAATATCATTAGAGCCCCTGGCCCGACTGAAATAGACATCATCTGGGGATGATTCTTGTCCGATGCCTGTTGTATCGACCGAAAGAAGATATCCCAGCCCTTGCGGATGAAGATATCTGGCCAGAGGTCTGCTGGAGTAATCGTATTCGACATATATTGGACGCCTCGACACGGCGACATTGACAAGCGCCCTGTAGTAATTTTGACGGGAACTTTCAGTTTTGATATCGAGACCGAGCATTCTATTCGTCTGTCTCCTGCCCCACTCGTGATCCCAATTATAGATATTGATAATGACCCGATCATCATATCGGTTGGATAAAGCCTGTTTTGCAAGCAAGCTGAAATAGGTGTTATATGACGACGTGAGAATCACGGCTCCATCCGGGGAATTATCGAGATAATCCTCGGCTATGTTTCCGGCGGCGGTCACTCTCGAAAGATCGGCCGAAAGAAAATTGTTCAAGCATGGACCGATGCAAATGGCCAGGCCGATCGCCACGGAAATTACGGCGCCCCCGGAGGATATGCCCTTGACGGACGCGGTCGAGGCTTTTCGCGAGACGGCTTGATAGATGAATTCCAGCCCGACTGCCAGGCATAGAGCAACGACCGCCAGCGAAATAATCAGGTAGCCGTGGAGATCGAAATTCTCATAAAAGTAGCTGGCCGCCAGGGAAATCGAAAGCAAATTGAAGCCGAGAATTACGAGTATGGCCCGGCCGACCCCATGACTGTTAAGGCCGAGATATATCGCCCCAATTACCGCCAGCAACAGCCCCGGTATACCCACCTGCCTGCTCATGAGGCCGATGACGAAACCGATCTCATCGATGATGTGGCCGAATAATCCGCCTTTGATCGAAGTCGAAAAATCTTTGATGAAAATGTAGTCGAGCAGGCTTTTCATATTCGATGGGTCGCCCCAGTTTAGAGCGGAATTACCCTGCGCTCTGAGATATATGATCATATATAGCCCGGACGCGATCGCGAGCGCCAACGCAATTCCGGCCACGATCTGCCTGGCCCCCGGGCCGTTAGAGCCTCGCATAAGTAGCAACAGGCCCGGCACAGATAGAGCTATGGTTAGGTTATGAACGCCAAGCATGAGGCCAAGGATCACAAAGAACAATATGCCGGCCGAAGCGAACCCATGCTCCTGTCTCCTGATCTTGAATGCCAGGAGTGTCAGCGCCGCAAACCCCGCGAAATTGAGCGAATAGACTTCGAATCGCGTCGCCTGTATGCCATATGAGAATGAGACTCCCATCAGCACAGTCGGTATGAGGGCGAGAATAGCCGCGAAGACGCTGGGTCTGTGAAAATCAAGACCACTGATAGTCTTTTTTATCACCAGATACCAAAGAACCAGCCCCAAAGCGGCAAAGAATGCTGAGAACAGGTTGAGGGCGTGGGCCGGATTAGCGGGAATGAGCCAATTCCAAATTTCCGCCAGGATCAGGAACGTGGGGAATCCCGGCGGATGCGGCACGCCGTTTGAAAGCACGGCCGCCGTCAGCTCGGCGGAATCCCAAAAGTAGAATATCGGGCAAGCCTGAACGGCGAATAAGAGGCCGAAGCTCGCGAAAATTAAGAGTGGAATCAGCAATCGCGGCATACATAATGATTTTCGGCAGATTTTCAAAATTATGAAGCATGATGCGGCTCTCCCCCTGTCAGGTCGGCTGTCGGGACATTAGAACGATAAGCCTGCCTGAATAATCGGGGTCAGACCTCCGGGCGGGCCTAAGGCGGATTATTCCAGACGCCTGTAAAGCAAGACAGCCGCGCCGTATACGAAGAAATTAACGAATACCCCGGAGATAATATAGAAAAGCAGGATAACCGGGATGAGGTCGGGATTCAGGAGACCGATTATTCGAGGGGCGAAATCAGTCATAAGCTCATTCAACACAAGGCGCAGGACATTGGGGATGAAAACAACAGAAAAGGTCATCACTGGATAACGGAAAAAACCGACAAGACCATCCATTAAAGCCTCGCCCATCCCCTTATTGTCCAACACTACGCCCACTACACCATAGATGAGCAGGGCGGTCACCAGAAGTCCCGCGGTCTGAAGAACGATTCCGATTCCGGCCGACATATTCGGCGAACCCCTCATCATGTCCTTCAGGATAACCGAGGGCACATAAAAGATAAGAAGAACCAGGACGGTTTCAACCAACCATAGCAAGAGAAGCCTGAGATAGCGGTTAAAGGCGATTCCGAGGCCGTCGCGCATGGTCAACCATTGGCGCGAGAAGGCGCCATCTAAACGTCGGATGACCACGGCCAGCATTATGATCCAGAGGGTCGGCCCCAAGATGAATGTCTCATACCCGGCATATATCGTGGGCAGCGCCAGGTAATATTGCGGGTAATGAAAGGCTTGTGCCGGCACGAACAACGAGAGTATCGGCTTGATTATGGATATCAACACCGGGGCATAAAACCACAGAAACATGGCCGTTCCCAGAAGCTGAAAAACGGCCACGATGAAAAACGGCGAATACCAGGAAATCTTCAACAGGCTCGCGAAGAGCTGGCCGTAGACACCGAGAAAAAGATTTAATTTATCGAGAAGGGATAGCCTGACCTTTACCATTGGGAGCTGCCGAGAAACGATCGGGAACTATGATCGCGACGGTCGTAGACCTCCATCCAATAGTAATACGTTTTCCCCTGAATGGTATTCCTGTCATTATAGGAACTGGTTTCCGGATTCGGGCTTAAGAAAACCACGATGGCCTGGGTCGGTGTCGAAAGGGTATCTCTGAGAATCCTATAGCTGCCGAAATCCGGAATATCTGCAGGCACCCAGGTCACGGTCAGGAAATTGGTGTCGGGGATGACGACGCCGCTTACATTTCCTGGCGCGATGTCGCTCAAATTGGCCCGGACCGCATTGGAGGCGGCGCTGTTTCCGCCGTTATCATAGGTTTGAACTACATACCAGAAATTGGCCGTATCGATTCCGTCAGGCATGGATGGATGATCCAGGAAGATGGTCGATTCCTGATCGGTTATGACACCAACTAACAGACTGTCGTCGCGGCCCAGGTCCTCGCGCCATGTGAAGATTCTAAACTCCCTGAAATCATCCAATGCCGACTGGCTCCACGAGAGGTCGATATCCTCATAAAAGTCCGGCTCGGGAAATAGCGGGACGAGGAGTGCAGGATCCGGAGGTTCGTCGATCCCGGTCCGGCCCGAGGCGGTATTGGACCAGGCGGAATTACCGGCTCTGTCGAGCGACAGCACCCCGTAGTAATATATTGTATTCGACAGGAGGTCGCTGTCGATGAAACTCACCTCGGCGCCGGAAGCGAAGACCAGAATATCCGAGGTGTCAACCACGCCGTTACTGGAACGGTAAAGCTCGTAGCGAAGGAAATCCTGATCATCGCACGCCGACCAGGCGATATCCAGTTGGTCGTAAGTGCCCGGCACTGTCACGATCGGAAATAGAACGACACCCTGGGGAGGCATGTTGGGATTGGTCGAGGCGTGGGCCTCGTTGGATCCGCCCCACAAGCCGGTATTGTCTATCACGTAGACTTTGTAGTAGTAGGTCGTATTGGGAGCCAGGCCGGTATCGGGCAACGAGGTTGTGCCGGCCGATGCTATCGACCGGACCAGAAAGTCAGTGGAATCCGTGCCGGCCGAGGTCGATCGGTATATTCGATATTGGGCGAAATCAGATGCCGCAGAAGCGCTCCAGCTTATTAGCAGGCGGTCATGGCGATCAGGTTCGCTGGTGATGCTGTAAATCGAGACCGGGTCGGGAGCGCGCCTGACAGAGATATTCTCCCGGCATCGAATCCGGTCGGCCCTGTTGCCGGCACGATCCGCGAAGTCGCCGAAAACAGCGCCGTTTTCGAAATCAAGGTCGCTTCCGATATCGTAGTCGGCTTCATATATGCCATCATCCGCATTTATGTCACCGCGGCTCCCGTCGTCATACAGGTCGACGGTCGCCTGGTTCTGTCCGATTACTACCACGGCCTGCCCTTCGATTTCACCACAGAAGAGCCTGAAATGGACTCGATCTCCTGCCGAGAGGGGTGCCCCGGCGGGGGCAAACTTAAGCGAATCCATAAAAGCCTCGGTGTCGAGAATTATGCTGTCGGAGTAATAATTCGAAGTCACATTATCAGTGAGGTCACGGAAGCGAGCATATACTGCATACGACCCATCGCCCGGAGGTATCACCCAGGGCCTTGACGGCGCATAACTCTCCCAGGAAGCACCGGCAAAGGATGAATCATCGGATATTTGCATATACCGGGTGCCGACAGGAGCCACTACGGTCAGCAGGATGATACTGCTGTTCGTGAAGATATCGCCTTCATTGATTATGACCGCGTAGAGATTGGGGACCGCGGAAACCGGGAGGCTGTGGTATCCCTCGAAATGGGCGCTGTTAACCGCCGCGACCTTGAAGAAATACGCGGTGCCGTTTTGAAGATTGGCCGCTTCATATGCCGTCTCGTCGATTTCATCGAGGATCTGATAATTCGAGGCGGTGGAATCGGAAATATAAAGGCGATAGAAAAGCACGGCGCCGGCATCCGAAATGTCCCATGATAAATATACGATGCGGTCACCCACAGCCGCGCGGAGCTCGGTCGGTGTCGGCGGAACATTATATTGCTTGGGTGGGGAAACCGGGCTGGGAATCTGTCTATCGCAAGAGAGGAATAATCCGAAAAATATTATGGCCATTGCCAACGCATTATGCCCGCCGGTATTTCTCATCAGACCTCCTAGAAACCTATCACATAACTGAGCATGATTCCTCCCTCGGCTGAGGCGCTGACCGTCGGAATAACGACATCGTTGCGAGGGAAGAATAGGATGGCGTCCAGGACATTGAGTGTCCAGACGCCAACGCCGATATAAAAAACCGTTCGCCGGTCATTTTCCGCCTTATATGCGACCCGCTGCGCGGCATCCTTGACGGCTTTGAGCCGAACGCTCTCCGAAATCGACGTGGCCTCGGCGTAAAGTTGGGCAGCGACGTCATAATCGGCCCGCTTGTCTTGATACTTCTTGTCGGAGAAGTATAATCCCGCCGCCGAAACTAATGTCCCCGCGAAGTACATGCCGCCCCTGAACGAATTTCCCGAATAGCGCTGACCCCAGCCGGGTATGAACAGCGACCTCAATCCCGCCTTGAATGCCGTCTTTCGCGAGAGATTTATGGCTACGTTCCTGGAGGTGCCAGGAGCGAAATCGAGGTCACCTTTCCAATTCTCGTACCCGGGTGAGACTATCTTGGTCTTGTATCGACCCGACAGATTGGAGGGAAGGCGGGCCGGCGTGCTGGTAACAAGATCATATTCTCCATCGAGGTAAACTGTCGCTCCCGAGGGATTGGTAGTCAGGTAAAAACCCTGAACATTCTGATCGGCCTGTTGCGCGGACAAGACGGCCGGCATCAGGGAAAATGCGCATGACAATATTAGAATATTCCTTGGAATCCTCATGTTGAAACTCCCTCAAATATTACCCTGGGGCCGGGGGCCACTTTTATCGTCCTCAGCATTCCGGATAATCTTCTTTGCATCTTTTACTCGCAAGCGCGCGCTATGTACTAAGTATTTATTCAGGGAATATAAATAATTCGGCCTCAAACGCAGCCACAAGGTTTCAGGCATCCCGCTATATTTCCATCATCCCCCAAAAAGAACATACATGATACATAGGGAGTTGGCAAGCAATTTGTAAGCATAAAAAAAGGGGGATTCCGCAATCCCCCGAACGGCTTTTGAAATCGCTGTTACATGCCCCGCGCGGTCAGAACTACTATCACTGTCCTGACGATAATTCTCAAATCCTGGAACAGGCTCCAATTGCTGATATAGCGAAGGTCGTAAACGATCTTCTTGGAAACATCCTCGATGCACTCGTCATATTTGTGCTCTACCTGGGCCAGTCCGGTAATACCCGGCTTGACATCGAAACGGCGAGAATAGTCCTTTATCCGGCAGTTGAGATCACAAACGAAGCAAATTCTCTCAGGCCTGGGCCCTACCAGACTCATGTCGCCCATCAAAACGTTGACTAATTGCGGCAACTCATCGATCCTGGTGGCTCTTATGAAACGGCCAACCCGCGTGACACGCGAGTCGTTTTTCTTAGCCCAGGTGGGACCAGTTTTCGATTCGGCGTCATTGCGCATGCTGCGGAATTTGACTATCATGAATGTCTTGCCATAGCCAACCGCCCGCCGCCGATCCTGAAGAGACCTTCTTTCCAGATTGCCTGTAACCGTTACGGCGCGGCGTCCGCCTCTACGACGATTCTGGCCGACTCTCTCCTGCCTGTAGAAAATCGGACCAGGAGAGTCAAGCTTGATCGCGATTGCCACCGCAAACCAGACAGGCGAGGTGAGGACAAGCCCAAAACCTGCGCCGGCGATATCAAGTGTTCGCTTGGATATCGCGCCGAGACTAACGCGCCGGATTGCGGCCGCGACAACTCCCCTCAGGCCTATCATCAGAGGTTGATTCAGGATTAATTGTAGTGCCAGATAAAAGTTGGCGAATAGAATCTCCCCCATGACATAATTAAGATAGAACCCGGCTTTCCGGGATACCCCGAGCCTAAAACCCCAAACGCGGACAATTTCCTCTTCCCAATAATGTCCGAGCGGAGTTGGACCAGGATATTGATATCTCATACGTTAATCTATCTCCATGTTAGTCTGATTATCAGTCAATTACTCTGTTGCCGGCTTATTGAGATGCAAATTCATTGCCAAAAACAGCTTAGAGGGCAATGTGAAATTTCACATTATCGACGAGGCTTGCTGCCCGGAACGGCGACTTTAATCCATTGCGATACTTGCTGTTACACAGATGGAACGGTAGTTAAGCTGGCGACTAATCGGTGTAAATAGAACTACTATGCTATTAAAGAGACAAGTCTATGTCATGAATATATGCAAAATTATGCAAAAATACTGCAGGATGGCATTTTCCCGGGTAGTCAATCCGATTTCAATACTTTTTGATGATAGTGGTAACCATAATATTTTTCTTTGTAATAATATGGCAGCACTTCCTCGAAATCGTTCAAGATGACGCCGAGGACATTTATCTTCGAATTGGTCAGAAGGTTGGCGGCCCTTTGAACGACCTCCCGCTGAGTAGTGCCACCGCGAACCACCAGCAAGACGCCATCCACATGCTCTGCCAGCAGAAGCGGATCCGAGATCGGAATTATCGGCGGCGAATCGATAATGACATAATCGAAGTAGAATCTCAACTCCTGGAAAATATTGGCCACCGTGCTTTGGTCAAGGAAATCGCTGGGCACGCCCTTCAGTCTGCCGGACGGGATAACTGTCAGGTTGGGGATAATGGTCTTGCGCGAAACCAGCTTCAGGGTAGACTCTCCGGAAAGAACATTACCGATTCCCTCGCTCTCGCCAATTCCAAAATATAGGTTGATCTTGGGTCGCCGAAGATCGAAATCAACGAGCGCCACCTTGAGCTTGGTAAGCTCCGCAATTGTCACGGCCAGCAGGGAGCTGGTCAGCGATTTGCCCTCGCCGACCATGGCCGATGTAACCATGATGGTCTGCAGTTTGCGGTTAGTCGAGAGGTTCTTGATATTCGAATAAAGCCGGCGAAATTCCGTGCCGACCGAGGATTCCTTATTATAAAACGACAGAATCGATGGGATAACCTTACTTCTTTTCATCTGACAATTGCCTCCAAGAGAACTTCGAATCCCTTTAGGTCATTCTGGGAAAGCTTGAGATTCCTGGCGGCTTTGACGAAATTTGGATTAATTTTAAGGGCCTCCTTGAAGTGTTCCATGGCCTTGTTGTTGAGGAACTTGCTCATCACGGTATATGCCATACCGAGTTCGTTATGCAGGTCGGCGTGGCCGGGATTGGATTTGAGCAGTTCGCTGATCTGCTCGACATATTGCTTGATGCCCTCCTCGGTCATGCCGCTTTCACCATGAATATACCTCAGGTACATTTCGAGGAGTCGTTCCTCCGAACCATGCGTTATGACCTCGCGTCCCATGGCGGTCAGGATCTCGTAGGCCTGCTGCAATTTCCCTTCCCCGAGGAGATTTATCCCCATTTCGTAGTTCCCATTCATATAGCCGGGGTTGAACATGATGGCTTTGCCAAATGCCTCCTGGCAATTATGGAACAGGTTCTTGGCCAGGTTAAAATCCTCGCGGACTATGCCGTTCATGATAAAGCCCAGGCCGAGGTTGAAATAGGCCTCGTCATAATAAATGTTTTGTTCAACCGCCTTCTTGAATTCGTCGATTGCGGCCACAGGTTTTCCGGCGTTGAGGTAGGCGATCCCAAGCAGGTTGCGATAATCGGGAAACGACGGGGCCAGCTCGACAGCCTTGCATGACTGCTCGACGGCCTCGTCGAACAAGCCGCGGGCCAGGTATAATTTTCCGAGAACGAAATGCAGACCCGGCATCTCAGGATATTTCTGGACCGCCATGGTGAGAAGCTCGCGGCCCTCGTCATACAGCTCGCGGTTACACAGGGTCTTGCCGAGTTTCTCGATTATCTCGGGCTTATCGAGTTGCTGCATCCGCTCCACGAGCCCCAGCAGAGATTTGAAGTCGCCGAGGCACTGCTCGTGCATCCTGGAAACACGTTCGAGAAGAGCTCCGGGGCCGAGACTCTCCGGCATGGGAAAGGCCCTCGTGTTTATAAGCTGCCCGGAGTGAAAGAGTGAGCAGATTATCTGCCGTCGAAGCTCATTAGCCGAGGTCTGAAGCAGATACTCCCTGCCCAGGCGCCTGAATTTGTCGGAGAAACCAATAGCCGGCATGGGAATCACCCGTTCCTTTTAAAATTTAAGAATATGATCAGCAGCACCAATATGAAGCTGACGCTGACCCCTATCGCGATTGGGACCTTCCTCTTGCCTGTATCGGAGAACGGAATCTCCATCCTGGGTATGGTTCCGATCACCGGCAACTGGAGATGTTCGGTGACATCCTCGACCTTCTTGAAAGAGTTGTCGAGAAGCTCGACCAGCATGATAGCCCCAACACCGATCATCAGGCCAAGGGCGATGCCCATTCCCAGAATTCTTATTCGATTGGGCGAATCGGGAGATAGCGGCAATGGGGCGGCCCTGATAATCGTAAATTTGGCCTCGGCCTCGACCTTCTTGGCGGATTGGCTGATTGCGGCGTTCTGAGAATGCGATACGAAAAGATCATAGAAGCGCTCATAGCTGTTGATTTCGCTTTGCAGCCGGGCCATGGTGATCTCCGTGGCCGGATCCTCGCCAACCATGGTCTTGGCCTTAAGGATGTACTGGTCGAGAATGGCTCTCTTGGCGCGATTGAAATCGATTTTAATGTTGCCGGTGAAGTATTCGCCAATCAGAGACCTCAGTTCCTGGCTATAATTCGGAAAACGCTCCTCCACCCATGCGCCGATGTCGTTGGTCAGCTCGACTATCAGATTCCTGGCCTCTTCGTTAAGGCTGTAAATTCTGATATCGCGCCAGTCATAGCTGGCCAGGAGATCCGAAAGGCGACTGGCGGTATTCAGCAGCTTGTCTCTCTTGGCGGTTACCGGGGCGGGCAGGCTGATCGAGGCCATGTCGACATTTTCTTGGTCAAGCCTTGTCCGCAGCGCGGCCTGAATATCCTGCTGATTGGATATGTCGAGATCGAGGGTCTGTACGGCAACGGAGACCTCTCTCAGGGTAACGCCGGTGGTATCCTCACCGAAACTCGAGGTCAACAGGCTGGTCCTGTAGTTGCGGAGCTTGTCTTCGGCGTTCTTGAGCTTCTCTTTGTAAAAGGCCAGTTGTTCGTCGGAAAACGCAATGCTTGATGTCACTCCGGCCAGCTCCGCGGCAAGATTCTCCTCGATGAATATATCGGCCAGTGCCGCCGCCGTCATCTGCGCGGCAACGGGGTCGGATGACGTGAACGAGACCTCGATCAGATTATTGGCCGTCATTTCAACCGCCACATTCTTGCGAATTTGATTGGCCAGTATGTTTTCGGCCAAATCATTCTCGGAAATCTGGGGGTAATTGGCTTTGGTGGAGGCCACAATCTTCTTGATGCTCTCGGTAATGGGAATATTCATGGTGGCGATAAGCCGTCTCAAGTATTTGGTGGACGTTATCTGATTGCGGTAAGATATCTCCCTTTCCCCGAGTGTGATGCGTCCATATTCAAAGCCTCTGCGGCCCTCGAAATCGCGCTCCACAGTTATGGGCAGCACCTGCAGATCATTCAGCAATATGGTGACCGAGGAAACATAGGTCGGAGTCATGAAATAGGTAATCAGAAACGCGACCAGCGGCACAATCATCAGGGGAATGACGATGAGCGTCTTGCGCCTGCTCAGTATGGCCCAATAGCTCTTAATATCTATCTGAGTTTTTTCATTATTCAAGACACAGCTCCTCTATCTTGTCAGGAGGATCACCGTTCCCGCCGCCCCAATTATGGGTATAAAACTTGCAATTGTGCCCATCGTCGAACGGAAAAATCCCTGGCCCCTGGCGGGTACTATAATTGTATCCTCGGGATGGAGTATCAAGCGGGCCGGGCGACCGGTTTCAATATATTCCTCGAGATTGACTCTTACGATGCTGGCATATCGCCTGTCTTTGATAATGATCCTGACATTTTTCAAGTCGGCTTCGGGAGTAAAGCCCCGGGCAACCGCCACGGCGTCTAATAGGTCCATTCCGGATTCGAGGTTCCTCGGCCCCTGCTCGTTAACCTGCCCGAAAATATAATAGATATTTTTGCCGGCCGGCGCGGCGGATGCCGAGGGCAACTCAAGAGGTGTGCCCAGTGTCGACAACGGAACATTCACCAGGTCCCCGGCCTCGAGTTGAGGGGCTCTCGAAAGATCGCCTTCCTGTATGATGCTGTAAAGGTTGACATCGATAACATCCGATCTTGCGCCCTCCCTGCGGACGATGGAAACGCGCGCCAGATCGGCATCGGCCAACGGCCCGCCGGCATCGAGTATGGCGGTCCAAATATCGGGCATCTTCTCGTAGCGATATGGGCCCGGCATTTGTACCTGGCCCGCCACCACGATACTCCGGGAGTTGAACTCCAATACGGTCACCGTAGCCTGCGACACCGGGGTATTATAAATGCTCATCTGCTGGATGATCCTGCCCGCCAGCTGCGATGTCGTTAGTCCGGCGGCCTTGATTTCACCGATGACCGGCAGGCTTATGGCCCCATCCTCGCCGACACGGACATCGCGATTGAGATCGGGTTGTTGCCAGAAGGTTATGGATAATCTATCCGTGTTGCCGATCAGATACGGCGAGGTCTGGTCTGCTCCCCGTGCCGTCTGATTGTCAGCGGGCGCCTGCAACAGCTTATCCCCATGCTCGATCGAGATTCCTTCCCGGGCGTAAAGGCGACCATCACCCCGGCCGAGGATGATGATAATCGGTAAAAGCAGGATGGCAAGCTTGAAGATTGGCGTATTAGAAAATAGATTCCTGATGGCTTTCATCATATCCCCCTTCCGCGGGATGCGAATCCAAAGTAAAATCGGATTCATACATTATAGCCCGATTTCTGCCGAGCGATTTGGCTTTCAGAAGAGCCATATCGGCACAGTAAATAAGCCTGTCCGCAGTGAAAGCGTCACGCGGATAGACTGCCCCTCCCACGGAAATTGTGATACTGCTCCCTTTCGGAAACAAGTAAGATTCAAATCGCGATTCGGCGATTTGGGAACGCAAACGCTCGATAAACACTGTGCAGTTTCCGACCCCCGTGTCGGGCATGATGATGCAGAATTCCTCTCCCCCATACCGGCTGACTACATCGATGGACCTGATGGTCCTGGTGATGAGGTCCGAAAGCTGCTTCAAAATCAGATCACCCGCCTGGTGGCCGTAATTATCATTGAAAGACTTGAAATTATCTATGTCGAGGATTACCAGGGCCAACTCGCGTTCATAGCGCTTGGCCCGCAGGATTTCCTCGCTCAGCCGCTTGTAGAAATATCTGTAATTATAAATCCCGGTCATGCTGTCGGTATACGACAGTTTTTCAATCGTCGAATACTGATAGATATTATCCAGCGCCAACGAGGCGATATTGCTCACCACAAATAAAAAATCCATATCCGGGCTGGAATACTGCGTCCGGTCGCTTTTCTCTCCGACGAGCAAGATACAGGCCGTCTTACCGCTGGCCTTGATCGCCGATACCGCCGCTATCCCGGCCGCGATGGCCTGGTTCAGAAACGGTTCATCGCGCTTCATCCCCGAGGCGGCCAGCGGAAGCAACACGGGTTTCGGCGATTTCATTATCAACTCACACAGCTCTGTCTCACAATCGAGGGCAAGTTCAATTGACGGCCGCTCTCCGGATAACGATTGCCGGATCGTAAACTTGCCATCTCCCGAGGGCACCAGGATCTCCGCTATCGCGGTTCGCAAATGAGCCCGCACAATATCGACCAGTGCCTGAAAAAGCTGTTCCTCGTTGAATAATGAATAGAGCTCATTCGAAACTTTCACGAATGATTGAATGTCAATCATTTTATTCTTTAGTTCCCGGCTGAGTTCGGCCAGATCCCGCCTGGCCTGGTCGAGTTGCCGGCTCATCTGACGCGATTCGGTATTCCTGTCGAACAATCTCTGGTTTATACGCATACAATAGTCGAGGCCCGGCCAGAAAATCTTGTTAAATTCGGCATCTTTCGCCAATTGCGTCAAATCGCCATGGGGATCATCGGCAATGACAAGCACCGCGCGGCCCCTGCCCCAGGAATAACCAAAGGCGACCGGCGCTGACATATTATCGATCTCACCATTCTTATAAGCCAGCCTGACATCGCTCTCCAGAGTCGAGAATACGCCTTCCGGCATACCGCGTTTTAGGCCGTTGCTCAGTCGATGTATTTGCGGCGACGCCAGGCTGTTCCTGTTTAGTCCCGCCAGTATCCTGGGTATGAATCTGTCATCTTCCCTGGTGAAAATAACGAATTTGTCAAGCCTGAGGTTCTCCTTGATAAGTTCCTGGGCTGCGGCAAGAAAAGGACGCTTGTCGGACCCGGCCAGGAGCGATTCCGCTAAGAGCTTGTAGGCTATGGCGTTATCTGTCTGCGGCTGAAGTTTTGTGAGATTGGATATGATGGAAATATCTGCATACGAACTGATGATTTTTCTCGCCAGAAGATACGCCGCGACAATCAAGATGGCTGTAAGGGAGGCCGTAATCCATAAGGAGCCAAATATAAAGGCCGTTGCCAGGACAACGGCGCACAACAGGATCAAGACCAGCGAAATAAGCCATGGTCCGGGCCGGGCAAGCATTTATCAATTTCCTCCGGTTTTCAGCCTGGCGCGTCTGAACCTGTTCTTCTTGCTCAATAGATGTTCGCGGCGGAGAATCCCCCAGATTCTCCACCAGCCGACCTTCATCTGAGGGTTCTTGCGGGAAAGCTCACGCTTAATTTCCCCGATGGTCAGAAAGGGGTCTTTGGATATCATCTCCAGGATAATTTCCTGGATACCGGGAATCGACGGTTTCGGCTGAAGCGTAACGGCTTTCTCTGCGACCGCCTCATCTGCCTGCGGGACAGCCTGGGCCACCTTAACCTTGGTGGTCGGCGGCTGGGAAGGGGCCGGATCGAGTCTTATGGGGGCTTCAACGGCTACGGCCACCTCATTTGCAACCGTCTGCTTCCTGAGGGCATCAAAATCGGTCTTGGCCTTCTCGACACTATCGAAGGCCTTGAGAATGCTGTCGAATTCGAGCAGCTCGAATATCTCGTAAACGTTGGGTATCATGCGGGCCAGCTTGATATCGCCCGAATGCTGCCTGATCTCCCTTATATTTGAGATGAATATTCCCCATCCGGCGGATGAAATGTAATCCACACCACCGAGATCGATGACGATATTATACCTCCGGCGTTCCAGAAGCGAATTCATCACCTTCTCCAGATCGGTGGCTGTCATCGTATCTACGACTCCATCGACCCGGACAATCGAAATCTCCCCTTTGGGGCCGGAAGTGTCGAGAGAAATTCTTATGTCACTCATAATCCCCCAAACCAGTTAACCTTTCGAGGACTTCCTTGGATAATTTGAAATAGTCGTATGCCCCATGGGAATAAGGAGCAAACTCAAAAATGGTCTTGCGGAACCACTGAGACTTCTTGATCTCGGTATTGGTCCTGATTTCCGTTTGAAAAACGAGGTTCCCATATGTATTCCTCAAGGAATCTAGGGCCATCCTTGAAACATTGGTCCGCCTATCATAAAATGTCGGCAAAACTCCCAGAATTTCAAGTTTTCCCCGGCCATCGGCGCCGCTGCCGTTGCCATTCGCCCTGATTTCGTGGGACAGCTCGATTGTCGATTTGACGCCCTCCAGCGAGAAATAATCGAGCGACGATGGGATGATCAGGAAATCCGCGAACGCCAGGGCATTCAAATTTACGATATTTATGGATGGCGAGCAATCCAATATTACCCAGTCACATCCCGAAAGCCGCGAAAACGTGTTTTTCAATCTGACGAATCTATCCTCACGGGCCGCCAGGTTGATTTCCAGCTCGGCCAGGCGCTTTTTGCCCGAGGGGATTAAATAGAGACGCGGCCGCACCTGATATATATCTACCCTACCCTCGATAAGAAGATCGGCCAACCCCTTATGGCCGTCGACACCGAAAGCGGCCGAGGCCGAACCCTGGGGATCGCAGTCGACAATCAACACTTTCCGGCCCGACAGCGCCAGTCCGTGCCCGAGGTTGATGGCGGTCGTGGTTTTGCCGGTGCCGCCCTTTGAGGTCAGGATAGCCAGTTTAATCATTTCTTATCGTATTTTTCCGACAGCTTCTTGCTGTACTCATCCCAGTCGAATTCAGCGCCCTTATCGACTTTGTCGACCTTGTCGACCTCAGACGCCGACTGCACTACGTCAATGGAATTTGAACCATCCCCGAGGTCAGCCAATTCGAACTTGTCATCAAGATCGCTATGTTCCTGAGTATGCCCGGATGTAAAGCTTGGCGATTTTGGTCCCGTATCTTCAATAAATGAATCGGCCGGTGTGGTGGCAAGAGATTTCTCGTTTTTCGTCTCGGGCATGACCGCCTCCGCAGCTTTCTTGTCACGCCCTATAACCGCCATCTTCAGAATGATATTCTCAAAGAGTCTGGCGATATCCTCGCCCCCCCCGAGTTTGGCCAGCTCATCGGCGATATCTCCATAGAGATTCATGTCGCCGAGCACCGGTTCCATCTGCCGGAGCTTGGCGATAATTTCGTTGGCCGCCGCGCTGGCATGTTCCTTCTTGGCATCCAGGCTCTTCTTTATCTCTTCCAGGTATTGGCTGCGGTCGATCTCCTCCTTCTTACCGTGCTCTTTCAATATTTCTTTCTCGAGTTCGGCGCTCATCTCCGGGGTCAGGGCCCCGATCCTCTCGATATATTCCAGGCGCAGCTTTCTTGTATTCAACCGCATGCGAACCAGTTCCTCATAGAGGCCATGCTGATCGATAACCTCGATGCCGCGCCGGGCCAATTCCTCGGCCAGCCGTTTTGTGCCAAAGTCCGGATTCTCGCGAACCAGATTGAGGATCTCCTTACGGACCTCATAGGAAACCTGCTTGATATTCGAGTCGGCTCTAAGGCGCTTATTGAGAAGGCCGATATCCCCCAGTTTCTGCCAGCGTCGTCGGTATTTGTAATATGTCGACGGCGAGACACCCATACTGCGGCAGGCCTCCTCGAGCGGAATGCCCTCGTTTTCGACCATCTCCATGAGCCGCTTCCTTTTCTCGAAAACGACCTCGTCAAGCATCAGCTTCTCTTTTATGACGACCAATGTAATATCATCGTTCTGGGGAGCGCCGCCGGTGAACCGGGCCAGCTCGGCATCCAGCTTTTTCGTGAACTCCTCGGGGGCGAGCTCGGAATTGGCTTTGATGAATTCGACCAGCCGCTCGTTGCCGAACTGCTCGCCGAGTTTGTTCATGGCCTCGGTAATACCGTCGGTGTAGACAATAAGCATGTCGTCTTTCTTGAGTTGGAGCCGGTCGAATTCGAGCGATTCCTCAAAACTGACACCCTCGGGCAGGGCGATCCCCAGCGGCATGCCGCGGGTGTTGAGGAAGTAGCACGAATCGGGGTCTTTCCGATAAAGTATCATGGGATTGTGGCCGGCGGAGGCGTAGGAAATGGTGCGGCGCGCCGAATCGAGCGTGATGAAGAATATCGTGATGAACATGCCGCGCTTGACGTCATCGGTGACAAATAGATTGACTCGCGACAGGATATCGGTCGGCGAATAATTGCCCCGCGCCTCGAGCCGCAGCGCCGTGCGGATCATGGTCATGACCAGCGACCCGGGCACTCCCTTGCCGGAAACGTCGGCGACTATGATGCCGAGAATGTTCTCATCGATCTGAACGAAATCGAAGTAGTCTCCGCCGACATCCTTGGCCGCGCGGTAGACAGTCGAGATGTCGTACCCCTCGATATCGGGGAAGCGCCGAGGGAGAAGCGCGTGTTGAATCTCCTGGGCAACCTGCATCTCTTTCTGGAGACGCTCCTGCTCCACCACCGTCTCCTGGGCTTTCCTGAACTTGCTGGTCATTTCGTTGAAGGCCCGCGCGATTTCGGAGAATTCATCCGCGCCCTCGATCGGCAGAGTCTGATCGAGGTTGCCCTCGCCGATTCGCATGACGCCCTCGGTCAATTTCTGGATCGGCTTGACAAAGTAGTTCGATAGGGCGAATACGGCGATGAATCCGATGACGAGGCCCAGGAAACTGATCACGACGAGATTCCTCCGGGCCCCGGCGATATCGGCCTGAAGCGGCCGTTCCCGCAAACCGAAATATGCGTAGCCAACCACGTTATCGCGGATCTTGACCGGAACTCTAAAGTGAAATTCCTTGTGTCCGGAGGAGTCGGGCATGGTGGCTTTCGAATTGTAATCGGACGAGTCGCGCTCTTCGAATCGCGAGAGGAAACGCCACGACGCCAGGGGGTCGGCGGCGATAATTCCGCTAATGTCGGTGACGACCACATATGAGAAGTCTTTATTCGAGGCCAGCCAGGCGGTGGCCGAACGAATCAGGTCGGGATCTTTCATGATCGTCTTATCGCCGATATCGGCCACGAACGATTCCGTGCTTGTCTGGGCCGACCGAAAGAACCTGGCCCGCGTATTGACACGCACTTGATGATCGAGATACAGGTAGACGCCGGAAACTATGGCAAAAACCACCAGAGAGGCCCATAAGGCAAACTTAACCCTGATGGAGACACCACGGGCACGAATTAAATTCTCCCCGGCCCTCTCGATCTTTTTCTCCATCCTCAATTCGTTTTCGCCATCGCGCGCGAAATACTCCACCGAATCCATCATCTTGCGGATCAGGTAGAGCCCGAGGCCGCCTTTGCGGCCGGTGCGGACATAGCGGTCGAGATCCGGAACCTCGGAATGGCCAAAATCGAATTTCCGACCGCGATCATAGATGGAGAAAACGACCCTGTCCTGATGGAGCCTGATACGTATCCTGATGGAACCCGGTCCGTATAAGTAAGCGTGGCGGATTACATTTGTGCAGGCCTCCTCGATAGCCAATAAGACGCTGTTGACGGCTTTCTGCGAGAGCGGGGACTCCGAGAGAACGTTGCGAACACTGCTGCGGATATCCTCAAGCTGATCCTCAGCCGCGGGAAATGTCATGAAGATATCTTTTGAAAATTTTCTTGCCATAATATTATAGCCGCATAACGCCGGCTAAATTTAAGAGCTTGAATGGACTATGTAAAGTTTATTCTTGCTTGTTGCCGCTCTCGGTAGCCAAACGTTGCCTGGCCTGGCCGATATTATTCTCGAGGTCGGAATTATTCGGATAATACTGTCGCAGACTCTCCCAGCTTTCGAGGGCCTTCTTATAATCGCCGGCCTGGTAACTTTCGAGGCCATGAAGGTAGACAGGCCAGTACTCCGAATTTGATTTTATGTCAGTTAAGCTTGTAGCAGGAGCCGACTTAGCCCTTGCCTCCGAAAGCAAAGATTGAATGGTCTTGTCATCAGGCCTGAGTACCTGAGCCTGGTTCAGGAGCGTAACGGCATCGGAAAACTTACCATCGTTTATTGCCCGTATGGCAGAGGCCATGAGATCGTTGGCTCGCAGCTCGGAGCGCGAGCTCTCCACTCCAGCAAGCGCCTCGGAATCCCTGGATTCAAGCGTCAGCAGGCGGTTCCATTCGATTATGGCGTCGGAGTGGTTCCCGGACTGCCTGAAGGAGCGGGCCCGGCGACGGATGGCATCGATTTCGTTGCTCCGCGTAGTCCTGGCGGATTGAAGAAGATCAGCCACCGACTCATTGGCGGGATCGATCTCGAGGGCCAATTCGTATTGCGTGATGGCCTGATTGAATCGACCGGCCTTGATATCCGCAAGGGCGGCCTCTATCCGCTTAGCGGTAAGTTCCTCGCGTCTCTCGTCGCGAGCCCCGGCGCTGGCGCTTGTAATGATAATGTTCATCATGCTATCGGCCATAGCTTTGGCTTTTGCCGAGGTCTCGTCAATAACCAGCGCCCGCTGGTAATTAATGAAAGCGTCCTGATACTTCCGGGCGGCGTATAGGCTGTCGCCATTCGAAAGATAGAGCGCATAATCGAGCGAACGTTGCTGATCGAGTGACTTCTGCCAGTTGGCCCTTTCGGTCTCGATGGCTTTGACGACCATTCGGTCACGCGACTCCCTGACCGATTTGCCAAACGAGAATCCGAGCGACACGCGATGGCTTCCGCCCAGGAATTCGATATTTTCGTAGGCGTAATCCAATTTGAAGATGCTATAGGCAACTCCCCCACCGAACGTCATCCTGTCATGGTCATAGCCGGCGCGCAGGGAGAATGATTCATAGAATGCCATCTCTAAACCGGGATGAACGCGGGTATCGCGCCCACCGATTTTCTCAATCTCCGTCACAACGGCGGCGTCGAGATTCCTGTGCAATTCTCGCCCATATGAAACGCCGAATCTCGAGACGGTCTGATACTTATCCTCAGTGGTGCGAAGCTTGATTCGAGGCTGGACCAGGTCGGCAAGCCCGATACCGACGCGCATGCCCGGAACGAACTCAGGGCTGTATTGAATTCCCAAATCCATGCCGAAGCCATACCCGGCATCATCGCCTATTTCGAGGCCGACTCCCTTGACAGTTAGTCCTGCGGAAACGCCGTAGCCAAGAGCGCGCGCATAGGAAATGCCGAGCAGGATATCAGCCGCCGAGAATGTATCCTCGGGACGGTTGAATTGATCACGTTCGACGATGTCGCCGGTGCCAAGCCGCCCGGCCGAAAGCGTGAAAACCCCCAGCATTCCAACCGGGTGCGAGAGAGCCAGGCAATCGTAGTTAGTGCCCATGAACAGCGAGGTATGGAAGGCGGAAAATTCGCTGCGATCGATGCCGGCGGTTGCGGCCGGATTGGAAAAAGCCGATGAAGCGTCGCCCGAAAGCGACACAAATGCCCGGCCCATGGCCATTCCGCGGGCCCCGGCGCCCAATGAAAATGGCGACTCGCGCCCGGCGTCGCCCTGGGCGAAGACAGTTGCAGATCCGAAGAGCAGGATCAGCAATCCCGCATAGGCTACTTTACGACCGCGATTTTGAATTTTTCCTCCTCGCCTGTCCTTAAATTCTTAATCATGCAAATGTAGACACCCGATCGAATTTCGGCGCCGATATCATTCTTGCCCTCCCAAACCAGCGCTGTTTCACCGGTATGCAGCCCGGCAGTGCCCAGCGGATCGGAAGCCGCCACGGTCCTGGTCCAGACAAGATCTCCGAGCAGAGTAAAGATCCTGATTTCAAGACCGGCAGCCGATGGCAAGAAATAGCCGATTTTCGTGCCGCCTTCCCTGGGATTGAATGGATTGGGATAGCTGGAGATAGAGGCCGCGAAGCTTTGTTCCACAACCGCAGTTGGATCAGTTTGCCAGCTTACAGGCTCGCCGCTTGGAGAGACAGGTAAGAGATCCTGAGCCACGATGCCATTTTCAATTACATGGGCGCTAACGAAATCATTACCCACGTGGATCGAAAAGTCGCGGACCGGCGTGCCCTCTTCGATATCGATGGCCAACGAGAATCGAACTCTGCCGGCCGGAGCGATATAGACGGTATCGGTCAGGTCGATCGAGAACCTGTTTTGATCAAAACCGCCAAATTCCGACGCCGACGAATCGGAAGTTACCAGAGCATTGGCAATAAGCTCGGAGGCCCCCATCGCCGGATTAGTTGCAATATCGAAAACAAATCCCGTAACTGCGATCGGGAAATTGCCGCCAAAATCATTATTGAGAAGTTCAAATGTCAGAATCTGCAGATTCTGCCCTTTGAATACAGAGCCTTGATGCCCGGAGATGTCTGTCAACACCAGTTTGGGATAGAGTTCCCTGATCATGACCGGTACTGCCGTCGAATCAACAGTTACGGAGGCGGCCTGCCCGGTGTTGTCCTCGGTGGGAGTGTCGCTCAGAACTGCGGAAATCGGAACCGGGAAATTTACTTCGATCGATGGAATGCTGATGGTCCAGAAAATTGGCACTCCTACAACGAAACTTCGGATCGGATTCTCCGTTGGAATCATGTCGGAGCGGCCAAGCCGCAGCCTCATCTGGCCATCGCTAACCGCCGCCACACCGCTGTTTTGGACAACGGCCTCGAATTGAACCTGGCTCCCCGGCTGCAGTATGCCGTCGATAGCAGTTGGCGGGCCGGCTATTCGCGAGGAAATGGCCAGCGAGGCGGCCGGCACGATAACCACGTCGATAAAGCGGGGCAAGGTTCCGATAGAATCCCCGGTATTAATATCATAAATCCAGGATGACAATATGATCGTGGCATTTGCGGCGGCGGCTGGGGCGCGAAGATGCCAGGATGCCACATTCCCCTCAGGGAACTTAACCAAAGAGTCGTCTGTGGTAAAACCGTCCGGCAAATGCAGCCTTACTCCTTTTGAGCTATAAATGCCATTGGTAAAAAGGGTATCCGTTACAACGAAAATTTGATTGGTGGACAATTCCCTGTCAACGGCCCCCTGCGGTTCGGTGATTGCGGCCGAATGAGTAATAAACGGCCTGGTGTCAATTACGAAGTCGATGGTCGATAATGTATCGGGCCCGAACGCGCTGGTGTTATCATTTAGATCATAAATCTGGTTGGCAAAACTGACGATAAGCGGGGCGGAATCATAAGGATCGCTTGGCGCAGTCAAACTCCAGGTTACCGGTTGGCCGAGTTGGAAATCTCTGTCCAAGGAGTCGACCTCCCATCCGGTCAGGCCCGGATTGAGGAAAAGCCGCCGGCTGTCCGAAATGCCCGCCTGGCCAAGATTACTGACAGTAGCCGAAATTGTAACTGTCTGGCCGGTGGAAATTGTATCATCCATGGCCTCGGGCGGATCGACGACTGTTATGGGCGATATCGCCAGCGTGGCCGGTATCTCCACTACCAGCAGGGCAGTGTTATCGAGCGGTTGTATAATGCCGGCAGGATCGTGGCTGATGGCGCCTCGCCCGCCGACAACCGATGACGTAAACACCTCCCCTTCGGTGGAATCGGGAGCGGCGTTGCCGTGGAACATGATAGGCAGAATCTCGTGCCCGGCTATGCGAGGAACATGGATCGAATCGGGAAATGAGGACAAATCCGCATGATCGAGGTGAACGAAAAGCGATTCGGCGGCCTCGTCCCCCATGTTTTCAATCACCACTATTATCGAACAGGCTTGCGCAGTATTCACCATCGGTGCGTTGTGCGACAATGCGAAAGTGGAATTGAGCCGGACGGCGGCCGGGGTCAGAACTTTTACAGTATCAGCAGTTATGAATGAGACGACCTCCGGATGCCCGTTCTGATAACCGCTTAAGACGACATTCGGCCGGTAATTACCGGTTGTGAAATCCGATGGTACCATGACATGGGCAAAATTAAAGGTGGTATCGCCTTGACTGATGATGTCGATTCTATTCCCTGCGGATGTATCGGAATGAGCGATATATTCGCGCAAGCCATCGCCAAAGGAGAGCTGGGTATTCTGGTGATTGACGATAAAGTCGGCACTGCCGGAATTATTGACTCGAATCGCGAATGACACTCTCTGGCCGGTCACCAGGCTGTCGATATTGAGACTTCCAGCGAGATAAGTTATGGATGCCCTCGATTCGATCATCACGGGATCGGTAATCTGAATCTCACCGGTCCTGAATAGGCCATTTTCTATGCCATAAAAATGAAAGGCTCCCAGGTAGGAACCCGGCACGAATGCCTGATCCACGACTATCGAATCGAGCACGGCGATGACGCCCGAGGGAGAGTCTGGAGGCAGGTATATCGAGGATGACAGTTCGGCTCTTATAGTGTGAACACCGTCGGTAAAGGTAAAATACGAGGTATCATATAGCGCCACCCCGGAAACCCCGGTGTTACCCAATCGCATGGAAAAGGCATATGTCAAAGCGGTGGAAAGGGTTTCAGGATATAAAGTGCCGGCTACGTAGACTGGAACTGAGCCTGCCGTCACGGAGAAACGATCCGGGAAACCCGGAATCGTATCGCTCACCATAACAGTGTCCAAAATGACCGTGGAATAAATCCCGCGGGCTCCCGCCGTAATCGGGTGAATACCCAGAGGAACTGACGTTGGCAGGTCGAAAGAAAAGTCGAATCCCCTCGTTTGCCCAGCGCCGATAATATATGGAAGCGTGGGGTTGACGGTATAGTTGAATACCGTTCCGATGCTGTCGATAATATCGAGCGCCGTTAACTCGAGGTAAATTCCACCCAGGTTGGCGACGGACACATTTCCGGTTATCGTATCGCCATGGCGAACCATGTCCTGATCGATGTTCAGCGATTGAACCATCATGGCTTCCATCTCAATCGTGGCGGAATTTGCGATGACACCAGATTGAGATGTTGCCCGAAAACTCATCGTGCCGCCGCGGCCATAGAAGGTTGCGCCGATGGCAGTCAGGTCGGCAAGGCCGTTGATAAAATCCGTGGGTGATCTTAGGATATTATTATCCATCGAGCCCCCGGCCGATGATGAGATCACAACCGTATCGGCGGCGGCATTATTATCTGTTTTCAGATTGCCATATCTATCGAAGGCGGCCAGGCGGGCTATCCCGGTGAACGGATTGCCCTCGAACTGTGGTGACGAAAGCTCGAAGTTGAAGCTTCCCAATTGGGCCGGCGTAACGTCAATCTGGCCGGTCGTTCTAATGATCGATCCCGCTGCTCCCTTCAGGACAGTCGGCACAACGTTGAACAATGTCTGTGAGGCGCTGCCACTGCCCGAAACAACCTGGATAGAGCTGAAAATCGGCGTCGTGCCATTGGGCGATGGGCCACCACCTATTGAATCGGCGATGACGACGATGCCATTGGCAAAGTTATTCCAGATATCGCGCGCATTGCTCACATCGGCGGAGAATGGCTGCCCGGCCACGGCCCCGTCAGGAGCGATTAGCGCGAATTCGCTGATAATATTGGGCGAAACCTGAATAGGCGGTGACGAAACCTCGCGGACCCCATTGCCAAACGCGATCAGGCGACTGCCGGAGCTGCGCAACGAAAACTGCTCTCCGAAGACGTGCATGCCTTGATATTGCGCGAGGAAATGGAACGGAGACGACTGCGTATAGGGCAGGAGAGCCTGGGGATCCGTGCTGGCGAAATATACGAAATCATCAAAATTGGTTTTAATATTGCCATAGAGATCGAAGACTGAAACGCTGATGCTTTGGGGAAATATGTTCCCCGCGACGGTGCTGCCGGGATACCCCGAAGCCTCGAACCGCCCGAGCGACCCCGGCTGAACCTGGAATAAATTCGTCGCGGCCCTGACATTTCCCCCTATCAACACACCCTTCAGACGGGTTGGCACCGCGTGAGTCGATATCTGTAGGGCCAGCCCGCTTCCGTTATTGACAACGATCTGGTTGTAGGACGGCTGGCTGCCGTCGGGCGCCGGGCCGCCGCCAACGGAATCCGAGATGGCAATGATTCCATTAGACGAATTACCCCATTGGTCGATCGCATTGCTCACATCCACAGGATACGATAGTCCGGCCACTACCGTATCGGGGGCGCTTAAGGAAAAAGAACTGATGATATCCGGCAGAACATTGATGGCCTCCGATATGGTCTCGATGTCACCATTGGTTACGCTGACGCGCCTCCATCCCGCTGTCAAAAGCACGAAGGGCCCGGCGAAATCATGCGAACCCTGGTCCAGAGCCGTGAAGTGATATGGCGCGCCCTGCGTATATGGCAGGATAGCGCGCGGGTCGGTGCTTTCGAAGTAAACGGATTCGACGAAATCGGTTTTCACATTTTCGAACGGGTCGAATACCGTAATGCCTACGTTACCCGGAAAAGTATCGCCGGCAACGGTGCTCGATGGTATTCCGGTCATCGCGATGAGCGCCAGGGCGCCAGGCATCACAATGATCGAATCCGTGACAGCGATGATATTGCCGCCGGCAAAAACGCCTTTCAGCCTGGTCGGAACAGCATTTGTCAACAGCTGTTGAGCTTGGCCGGAGCCGTTGGAAACCACAATCTCATTTAAGGTGGGCTGGTCGCCGCCGGGGGACGGTCCCCCTCCGATGGAATCCGATACGGCGATGATCCCATTGGCGGGGTTGCCCCACTGGTCAAGAACATTGGTCGCCATTAACGTGAATGGCAGGCCGGAGACAGCCGTATCGGGCGCCGTTAATGTGAAAGCATCGATATTGTCGGGCAAGACCGAGATGAAATCCGAAGGCTCGGATATGCCGCCATCGGTGATGGTGATCCGCTGCAGTCCGGCGGTGTACAATATAAATGGTTCGGTGAAGTCATGGGTGCCTTGATATTGCGCGAGAAAATGGAAGGGCGAAGTCTGAGTATAAGGCAAGTCGGCCAGCGAATCGGTGCTTTCGAAATAAACGAAATCGTCGAAATCGGTCTTGGTGTTTCCCAGCGCGTCGAAAGCGGAAACGGTAATGCCAATGGGGAAAACATCTCCCGCAAAAACCTCATCGGGATACCCGGCAGCTTCAAACCGGGCCAGGGCGCCCGGCTTGACCTGGATGATACCTGTGGCTTGTCGCAAATTTCCATCTACCAAAACGCATTTCAGAATTGTCGGTATAGTGCGAGTCAACGTCTGCATGGCCTGCCCGGAGCCGCCGCTGACGACAATTTGATTGTATGTCGGCGGTATTCCACCGGGCGATTCGCCTCCTCCAACCGAATCGGAGACAGCTATGACGCCATCGGCGGCATTGCCCCATTGATCCCGCGCATTGCTCACGATCACGGGGAAAGCTTGCCCGGCCACGACGCTGTCGGGGGCGCTCGCGTTGAAGCTGGTCATCAAATCCGGCGAGACGTTTATGGCATTTGAGACCATCTCGATAATGCCATCGGTGACCGAAATATTCTGCCGGCCGGCGGTCAGAAGCGAAAATGATTCGTTAAAGCTATGAACGCCCTGGTCCAGCACCGTGAATTGATAAGGCGATCCCGGAGTATATGGCAGGATGGCTCGAGGGTCAGTGCTGGTGAAATAGACGCTGCCGGTGTAATTTGTCTTAAGATTTCCGAACAGATCATATGCTGTGACGGTTACCGGCTGCGGGAAAATATCGCCCGCCACGATGATATCCGGGTAACGGGCAAGGTTGAAGCGCCCAAGAGTTCCGGGTAAAACCTGGATCATAGCCGTATTGGCACGCGCTCCTCCACCGGATAGAACGCCCTTGAGCATGGTCGGAACGGCGTTTGTGAGAGTCTGAAGAGATTGCCCTGTTCCGCCATTCACGACAATCGGGTTGTATGACGGAGGGATGCTATCCGGTGAATTCCTGCCGCCAATTGAATCGGAAACTATTATATCACCTGCTGATAAATTCCCATATGAGTCACTGGCGTTATTGACATTCACATAGAAGGCCTGCCCGGCGGTTTGCGTGGCTCCTGCCGACATGGAAAATGTACTTATGGCCGCCGGTGTAACCCGGATGGGGCTGGATAATTGACCGACAGTGTCATTCGTGGCCAATATCGTACGGTTTACGCCCGCCCGCTTGAGGATAAATGAGGGGCCCGGAAACCGGGCCATGCCGGAGTCGGCGACAGTGAAGGTATATGGATTTTGAATCCTATGAGGCAGGACATCGATGGTGTCGCCGGTCGAAAACCAGACCTGGCCGAAATAGTCGTATTTCTTATTATTCTCGGAATCGTAGGCGACGACAAAAACGGTGTCGGAAAATGGCACACCGGCCGTGCGCGCTGACGGATAATTCGAAATTGAAAATCTATCCAGCGAGCCGGGCACGATTGTTATCAGCCCGGTCGAATCGACAAGCCCACCGGCCGAAGCCGTGGCATAGCAAGCGCCGAGCCTGGCTCCTCTCAAGCCGCTATCGACTATCTGGCCGCATGAATCAACAGTGATATCATAGCTGAATGACAGGCTGCTGATGGGATTCCCATAGCGGTCGTAGCCGGACGCTGTCAGGTCGAGAAAGGCTCCGGCCATCAATGTAATCGACGAATCGGGAAGCAGTATGACATGATCGAGCGTATCGGTCGTTAATACAAAGGTCTGCGACTCGACCGGGCCATTGCGAATTTCGCCTCCTGCCCCCGTCGACATGACCAGAACTGAATAGCTTCCGGAGACGGTGTCGTTGACAACAGGCCAAAACCTGAGCCAGATTCTCGAACCGGGCAGCGCCTGCTGGCCATCGTTGTCCAGATGCAGCAAGAGAGCTTGTCCCTCTCGAGATATTTCGCTTATTATCGGTTCAGTACCGTCGTTGGTCGGGTCATCATCCGAATATACCGCCGCCCCGACAGATTCGATATTGAAGCCCGCGGGAAATATTATCCAAACGGTTCCGCTATCATCCAGGGAGGTGGTCGTGGTCGTGAATGCGACCGTGTGGGTATCCGGCGCTCCTACCCGATAACTCGAGAGGCTGTCGATGACATCCAACAACATGCCGGTAGTCAATAGCGAAGGATCACCCCAGATACCGTCAATTTCGGTGTTATCGGAAAAAACCCTGGTCCTCGCGACCAGTTGATTCTGGGAGTCGGACTCATAATATAGCTTCAGCGAGCTGATTAAGAATGGGATCGGCTGAGGCTGGAGATCTATATTCTTGTGCTCGAAATTGAATCGAACCGGGAATTTTCTATCTGAGGTATCCTCGGCGACCACCAAAAGTGGGTCGATGGCGTTATTCTGGAGCCGCAGCCTCACGGATCCGCCAAACGAAGCCTGAGGAGTGAATCCCGCGCTGAATATACTATCGGAATCTGCGGCGCTCGCCCCAATTGCAAAATAAAAAATTAATGCAGCAAGGGAGGCCGCCTTAATTGAAGTCGAAAATATCATCTATTGTAGCCTCACATAGAAAATAAGCGCAAATACAAATATGTCAATATAATTTAGTGGCCGAGTTCCGGCAAGCTGACGACACCGATATCGGTCTCCCATCGCGATCGAACTTGAATCGTATCCGCCAGAAAGGAAAACGGCTCGGCAAACCTAAGTGGCCTGGCAAGGCCGGCGGTCCATTCGCCGTTGGAATCGGCATCCTCATAGTATTCGAACCTGTAGCTTCCGGGCATGACAGTTGTCAGATTAAGGCGGCCGGCCGAGTCAAATCGGCCTTTATGAGTAACCCCACGGGTCATGGAAGCCAAGACCCCCACGAATAATCCCGATCCGGTTGGCTCCATCGAGGCTGTCACACTGCCGACAGTATCAGCCGGGGGAAGCCTGAACGAGAAAGCCGCAACACTATCGGGCATGCGATTTCGAAGAATATCGTAGACCTTGGCGGGATCGAGGCTGACTGCAATGTTGCGTTCCCTCGGAATTTTACCCGGAAACCTCAGCCGCGCCGTGTTAGGCATCGGCCAGGCCACCACAAATTTCAGGGTATCGGTGGAGTCAGCGATAACCCTGACGGCATCCTTAAATGGCAGGGACAATAGCCGTTCGGAAAAGGTCATCTCGATAACGGTGTCCTGAAAGGTGCCGCTGGAACGGTTTGGGGGAAATGTGGAAAGGAGCTTCGGCCCGATCGTATCAGGCGTGTCGATTCCCGTGAATCGCGCCCCGGTGGTATCGAACGAGGTTCCTCTGGCCGTCCGCAGATTCCTCGGAATGAGGCTGTAAATAGCGCCATCCCGCTGGGGGTCTGTTTCGAGTGTCATTTGAGCATTCTCTCCGACATAGACCATCCCGGTCTGAAGAATGGAATCGCTATCGACATATTTTATCAGGTAATTTTGGGGGTCGAGCTTCTGTGATTCGTCGGGCGGCTCGGAAAGCTCGAATGCGATTCTATGGTTGTTTTCCGGCCCGGCTCCCGATAAGTAGGCGGCGACTGTGTCCATGATCGACGGCTTGAACACGATACCGCTGATGTTTTCCCCCGCAGCCAGGCCGAATATCGAATGGGGAAGGCCAATGGCCTCGGCCGAGGGATCCCAGAAGAGATCATCATTCTTATCATCGATGCAAATCATCAGAAATCGCCCGGCGCCCAGATGCTCCAACGAAAAATTTCCGGCTGAATCGACCTGGGTGGCATAGTCCGGAATCCTGGATATGAAGTCTAAAGAGGTATCTGCCAGAGCATAAGCCCATATGTCGTAGAAGACACGCTGGTCGTTCTCAAAAAACACCATGCCCGCAATCGAGCCGCTGTCGATCGTCGCCCCGGTAGAGAACGCGAAGCTTCGCGAGCGGCCCATCTTTACTCCGTGAGCATCGCTGGCGTCAGCGCCGATTGTCAGGATATAGGTGGTATTAGGACGGAGATTGTCCGGCGGAATTATAGTCAACTCGCGGCCGGACCAATCCAGGCTCGGAAAATCCCAAAACACGGGCGACAGAAATATGGCGCTCTCTATTCTCTCTCTGTCCATGGATTCGGAGAACTTGATCTTGAATTGGGAGGCTGCCGGCAAATTGGTGCTTCCGTTGTCGGGCTTGATATAAACGATCGACGGGGGCGTCTTATCGACTGGTCCGCCAGGCGGGGATTCCCTCACAGCGCAAGACGGGAGAGTCAAGACAAGGAATGAAATAAGGGGCTTTAGGTATCTCACCTTTGGTCTAATTTGGCGCGAATCGCTTCGTCCTGGGGCGTAAGTTCCAGCGCCCTGGCCCAACTCTGGCGCGCCAGTTCTTCCTGATTCAAAGCCAGGTATATATCCCCTTGATGGTCGTATATCACCGGGTCTTCCAATTGGCTTTGCATCGCCTTTTTCATCTGGGCCAGGGCTTCCTCGTATTTGCCCATTTTATATAACACCCAGGCGTAACTGTCAAGGTAAGCGCCATTTTCGGGCTCGATGGCCAGCGCTCGCTCGATCAGCTTCCTGGCCTCCTCCAGTTTTACTCCCTTATCGGCGTACATATAACCCAGATAATTAAGCGCCAATGCGTTCCGCGGTTCCTTCTGGATAATCCACTTGAATTCGCGCTCCGCAGCCTCGAATTGACCCAACCTTTCATAAGTCGACCCGAGATTGAACCTGAGACCGAGGTTATTCGGGTCGGAGGCGGCCAGTCTCTCGTAGCCATCCCTGGCCAGTTCAAAATTCTCGTTCTGAGCGTGGATGACCGCCGTGAAAAAGAGAATGGCGTTCGAATCCTGCGGCACGGTGGCCATAGCCTCGCCCATAATCCGGATGGCCTCGCCATATCGATCTTGCCCATTGACCACCAGGGCCAGGTTCACCCAACTATCGATGAGGGTATCCGATAGCGCCAGCGATTTCCAGAAATAATTTTCGGCGGCCGGAAGGTCGTCCTTTTCCTGCTTGAGACGGGCCAGATAATAATAAATCGCGGCGTCGGCCCCTCCGCCGCTGTCAAGGGCGGTCATCAACGATTCGGCCCTGTCGAATTTCCGATTGCCGTAGAGTATCATGGCATATCTCTTAAGGGCGATAGGATTGTCCGGCAGAAGCTCGGCGATCCGTTTCCCGAGCGTCTCGGCCTTCTCATAATCCTCGATATTATAGAAAGAGACAATAATTGAGTTGAGGAATTCGGGGTCATCCCAATTGAGCCGGGCCAACTCAAGGTAAAGGCCGGCGGCTGCGGCGGTATCGTTTTGGGCCAGGCAAACAGCCGCCATACCAACCAGCGGCCTGGAGTCCGACGTATCCAGGGAGGCGGCGCTTCTGTACGATTCGAGGGCTTTATCCAGATCATTGGTTTTGGCGTAAAAATCGCCGAGATCGAGATAGGCATCGAGTTTGCCCGGGGAAATCTCGAGCAAGCGGAGAAACTCCTTTTCGGCCTCATCATTCTTCCCCAGGAAAGTCAGGATCTTGGCCAGATAAAGGCGCGTGAAATATTGAGCGGAGTCAAGCTCGAGGGCCCGGTGATAGAAGCCGGCGGCGCTTTCCAGGTCTTTGTTGTAGCGCAGGCAATCGGCTATGAAATTATAATCCTCGGCGTTCTTTTCGTCGATCTCGGATCGCAAAATCGCAGCCTCGTCGAACCGGCGCTGCTGGAAATAAATTTCGGAAAGGACTCGCCGTATCTCGACAGAAGCCGGGTCGAAGATCAAAGCCTTGCGGTATTCCTCCACGGCGGCATCGAGATTGCCCGATTGCTCATACAGGTCGCCCTTTACGAAATGGTCATAGGCTTTGTAGGATGCGAACTCATCCGGCGCCTGCTTAACGCTCTCCGGAGCCTCTTTCCTTCCAGCGATACCGCATCCGGAACTCAGCATGAACAACAGCAGAGAGATGACTAATGAATTTATTGCCGGCGATTTTTTCAAACTGTGATTTCCTCTATTTTTATCGCTGTTACATCATTTATGCCCAGCCCATAATCGGCGGCGGTATTTAGATAAATCGGCTGTCTTCGGGAACCCTTGATACTTTCCAGCCCGGCCCGGCTCCTCAAGCCCTCGATAATATCATATCCTATGGTATCGATGGCAACGGGATCGGTTCCAAAAAGGACCATTCCACAGTCAGCCGCCCATCGTTTCTGATAGGCCGGCCCTCCATGAAATTGCACCCTGAGGGCATCCATCACAATCAAACGCTGCCTGGATTTAATCTGTTCCAGCGCGTTGAGGTCGGCGATGTATGGATTGCAGTTGGCACCATGATATTTATTGGGATTATGTATGCTACCATAGTGATTCTTGAGCGCCCCGGTGATACCGGCCACGCCATGATCTTTCAGCACCGGCACATTTATGACCACCTCGGAATAATCGACCAGTAACCTGCTTAAGAGGCCACCGATCTGCCCGTTCGACACGAGAGCCTGCGAATATCCTACGCCGATATGGTCGGTGCCGAAACAGTAGGGGCCGTCGCCTCGCGACCGGACGCTAAAACCGACATTGGCCAGTTCCTCGTCGTGGCGATCCCAGATGATCTGCCGTTTGAGGGGATAACCGGCGCTTTTTAGAAAGCCGGCCAATGCATTCACAAGCCCAACCCTGGTCGACATTCCGGGGCCGCCAATAGTGTTAACTTTCATGCCGATCGAGTCAGGGTTACCAAGCAGTTCCCTGGCTGAAGCAATGGCATCGAGTTCCGGCGAAAGCGCCGAAAATCCGGCTTCCACCATGTCGGCGATTATATCCTGATCGATCTCGCCATCGGGTTTGATAACAGCGTCAGATTTTATTTTGACCACCAGCGATTTCGAGTAAGAGCCCATTATCGAGAATAACCGAGTTGGCGCAACCCAAGTCAATGGCTAATTTAAGCGGCCCGAAATACGCAAAGGCCCCGTAGATTTTTACGGGGCCTTTCGATAATGGTTGCGCAGTTTACCTGTCGCGGCGCTCCCTTGTGGTCTTGGGCTTGGACTGGTCGTCCGATTCCTTCTTCCTTTTTACTTTCTCGGGCGGCTTCTTGTATCTATCGTTGAGCCCGTCGTCGTTTTCGTCGATAAAGCGATCGCGCTCTTTAATTCGATCCTTCTGGCCGCTATCATCGCTCGGCTTTTTCACCTGCTCCGGCCTCGAATCTTCCTTTCGCTTGTCGCTATCCTGCCTGGCGTCTCCCGCCTTTCTGGACGGCTCGGAAGGCGTCGCCTTTTGGTCCGAGGAGCCTTTGCTGGCATCGGGCTTCTGATTCTCGATCGCGGTCTTGTCATTCGATCGGGGTACGCTTTTTACCGCCGAGGCCGGCCCGGCCATGACAAAGGCCGTCAGCGCCATTAAAATTAAGAATCTCCGGGTCATCTGCCTCTCTCCCTGCTCCGGTCGGTTTTCGATGCCTTTTTGGATGAACGGCTTTCCTTCTTTTCCGAATTTCGGGAGGATTCCTTCCTGCTGGAATTCTCGCCGGATTTATCCTCTTCTTTTATTTGACTCGAGGATTTTCCCTCCTCACGGTTGGATTGCACCTTCCGGTCTTTGGACCCCTCCTGCCGTTCATTCCGCTGTTCGTTAATTTGAGATTCCGATTTTCTCTTACCGGATTGATCCTCACGTCCCTGCCACGAGTCTCGGGGTGTAGTCTTTTCCATGTCGCCCTTATCGCCAGAGAGTCTTTTTCTTTCGGAATCAGGTTTCCCTTCCGGCACGATGATCCGGCCTTCGTCCCTGTCGATGCTGCCCTTATTCATGCGATCCATCTGGTCTGTGACTTTGCCAGTGCGCTTGTCATCGCCCGGTTCCACCGAGCGGGTGCGAGGACCCTTGGCGTCGCGATCCTGAATTCGCGGGCTTTCAGGCTTGAGGTTGCGTCCGCCCTCTATAGGCCTGGAATCCCGTTCGACATCTTTGGTCCTGATCTGTTTGACTATCGGCGCTTCCCTGGAAATGACTCCCCTGTCGGCATAATCCCTGACTATCGTCGCGGGAAGGGGACGGTTCCTGACATTTTTCTGGCGGATCTCCCTGGCGTTTTCTCTGAAACCGTCTTCGTTGCGATACTTCTTCTCTTCGAAGACCCAGTCGCGGAAAGCCCGGCGGCGGAATTTGTAGTCGTGATAGCGGTGATCTATCCGAACATCGATATAGAAACGTTGGTAAGACGGCACATAGAAGTACCTCTGGTAGCACGGATACCCTCCGTAATAAACCCATACCCAGTGATATCCGACCATCACGCGCGGCACCAGAATAGGGGCGATTCCTATAAAGATGCCATCGATCCAAATTTCGGAGCCCGGATAATCGCAACCGATCCAGATAGAACCGACATAGTAAGGATCGTAATCCCAATATCGATAGTGGCGGTGGTGACGGTAGTTCGTGTCGACCAGAAACCTGGTATGCGCCACAACATAGGGGCCGCTGCAAATCCTGGCATTGAGGCTGCCGACGAAATTGTCGAGGCTGCCGCGGACCTTGATCGCGAAATAATCGTCGTCGTAGTAGCTGTCATCGCCATAATCGTAGCCGACATACTTCATGAAATCGGGTGGATTGATGTAATCGTAGCTGGCCACGGCGAATATGTGCTCATCGCCGGAGCCGCCGGCAATCTCGAGCCTGAAATCATCGCCGTAATCGGGGACCCTGTAAACCCGGCCGCCCTCGACATAGCTGCTTCCATTGTGACTCGATGGGAACAGAATGCTGACATTGCCCGACGGGTCGACATCGTAAACCACGACATAGCAATCGTCCTCGGCCCGGAAGTAAACGGCGACATCTTCGCCAAAATAGTACCGGGCATCATGACCCTTGTTGGTCCAAACATCGATTTCCGGAGTATTGCCGGACCGATACCAATACCCGCGACCGTTGTCGTAATCGTCGCGGTCCGCATAAGCAACAACACTCATGCTCGCCACCAGGATTACCATTGCTAGAGTTGTTAAGTTCTTCATTTTAAACACCGCCTTTCGAACGGCTGACGGCAGAATCCTCCTGCCGCCTTGATTTTCTTTCGTTGTTGATCTTGCATTCATGATTGTATCCAGCGAACGGGCTTTCATCGAATTTGCCCGCATCATCACTGAACCTCCGCGGATAAACCGGACTGAATGTTCGAAGGATCTATTTTAAGCTCGCGATTGCCGCTGTCTACCTGATAACCCCAATCAAACTCCATGCCACGGGCCGGCGACAGAAATTCGCCTGTGATTCTGATCTTGGCGTAATGATCGTTCGTTGTCTGAAGGACATAAGTATGGCCGAGGATGGCTTCGAGATAAGCGAAGTTCGACCAGCCCTGGCTGGGAGCGTAGGTGATATCGTCGAATGAATCCGTATATCCCATGTCTTGAATGAATGCGCCGTTGTCGCCAAGCCACAGGAAATATGCCCTGACATTCGGGTCGGCATCATACTCGAGATAGAAATCGCATTCGGTGTGATCCCAGGGCAGACGGTTGGCAGTCGACAGATCGAATCCCGATTCGTTCTGGTAGATTATATCGGTGTAGGTGTAAATGTAATTGCCACCCTCGGGCCTGGGGGTATCATAAGCGGAATCATACGAAAGGTCCGACTCATTGCCGTTGAAATCGAATGACGAAACCGCGTAATAATAGGTAGTGCCATTCTGGAGGCCGTCGTCCAGGTACTGATAGACATCGGCATTTACTGTTCCTATCTGGGTGAAATCCTGATTATTCAGGCTTCGATAAATTCTGAAACCGTTGAGGTCATTATACCCCGCATCGAGATAGATCGGGCTCCAACTCACTATGACCGCCCCATCCAACGTGGTAGTGGTAACGCCGGTCGGCACAGGCGGGGCCTCGCGGTCTATGCTTGGGCTGGTGGTAGCATCCCTATTGTCACATGAAAGAACAAGCAGGGCAGATATGACAATCAGGCTGGCGTACTTTACAAAACCGATTTTGGGGTTGAACTGATTCATTTATTCCTCCTTCTTTCGCGGAATAATACCTCAACTTTCATGCCAAATTACTCCAGAGTATAAGTCGTTGTAGCAAGGGCAATTAGACTCTAGTAGTGTGGGTCGTCACATCACGATGCACTATTTTTGTGCCGGAATGAAGCGATTATTGCATCATTATTGGATTTTGTACTTCTGGATCTTCAGTCGAAGCGTATTGCGATGGATACCAAGAAGTTCCGAGGCCTCAACCAGGCCGCCTCCGGTTTTCCCGAGGGCCTCGACTATTGCCTTCTTCTCAAGCTCCTCGAGGTTAAGAACTTCCATTCTTTCCGGTGCGGCGTTCCTTTCGCCGACAAACGGGTCAATATTCTCTATGTCAATGACATCGCCGGTTGCCATTACAATGGCGCGCTCGATCAAATTCTCCAGTTCCCTGACATTGCCCGGCCAATCGTGACGCATCATGAGGTCCTTGGCTTGCGGAGTAATGCCCCTGATATCCTTGTTATTCTTTTGGTTACACTTCTTGATAAAATGCTCGATCAAAAGAAGAATATCCTCGCGACGCTCTCTCAGCGGGGGTATCACTATCGGTATGACATTGAGACGGTAGAAAAGGTCCTCTCGAAAAGAACCTTCCCTTACTTTGGCCTCGAGGTTGCGGTTGGTGGCGGTCAGGATTCGGATATCGACCTTTATATCGCGCTCACCGCCGAGGCGTTGGAACGTCTTCGATTCTAACACCCTAAGCAGCTTAACCTGTGTGGCTGGATTGATATCGCCGATCTCATCGAGAAAGATGGTCCCGCGATCGGCAAGCTCGAATCGCCCCAAATGACGGGCTGTGGCGCCCGTAAAGGAGCCGCGCTCGTGACCAAATAGCTCCGACTCCAGAAGGGTCTCGGGAAGCGATGTGCAGTTGACCGCCAGAAACGGCCCCGCAGACCTCTGCGACGCAAAATGAATAGCCCTGGCCACCAGCTCCTTGCCGGTCCCCGATTCTCCCCTAATCAGCACCGTCGCGTCGGAACGAGCAACCCGGGAGACATCGGCCATCACCTTTTTTATCGCGCTCGATGTGCCGATGATTTCCTTGAAATCCTCGACCTGCTCGAGTTTGCGTTTTAAATAACGGTTTTCGGCGAGGAGTTTCTGATTCGAATCGATCTTATTCAAGATAACACCGACATGGTCCAGGTCGACCGGCTTGAGCAGGTAGTCGAAAGCGCCGGCCTTCATGGCCTCGACAGCCGATTCCACCGTGCCATAGGCGGTCATGACCACTATGGCCAGGTCGGGATTGGTTTCGAGGCTCTTACGGATGAATGTCAATCCGTCCATCCTGGGCATCCGCATATCGACCAGGGCGGCCTCGGCGCCGTCACCATGAAGCGCATTAAGCCCATCCTCCCCGTTCGAGGCCGTGGTGACCCTGTGGCCCAACCTCTCGAGATGACCGGCCAAAAGCTCTCGCTGGCTGGCCTCATCGTCAATCACAAGAATTCTCAAGCGCTTCTCCTCTGGGGAAGAATCAATTCCACTTTGCACCCTTTGCCCGGAGATGATTCGATGATAATCTCGCCGCCATGATCAGCCATGATCTTGGAGGCGGTCGCCAGGCCAAGGCCGGTCCCACCCTGCTTGGTGGTGAAAAACGGTTTCAGCGCGGAGGGTATATCATCGATCCCGGGGCCATTATCGATGACGATAATATGAACCTTATCTCCCGTTTCGGCGACCTCGATTTTGATTTCGCCATTCTTCTCGAGCGCCTCCAAGCTGTTCTTGACCAGATTGATCAATACCTGCGATAACCCGGCCTTGTCACCCTCGATTGTAAGGCCATCGATGGGAGTTGTGAAAGCGATCTTTGTCCCCTGATGGCGAGCCTGATTTTCGAATAGCTCGATCAATCCTCTTACAAGCTCGTTCAGGTCGATCGCGGACATCTCGGGCCTGACAGCACGGGCCACTGCCAGAAACTTGTCTATTATGTCGTTAAGCCTCTTTATCTCTGCGCGCAGAAGATCGATGAATTTGAGGTACTCCTCCTTTGAGCCGGCCGGCACAATCTCATTTTTCATGCGCTGGATAGTAATCCCGATGGCATTGAGCGGATTGCGAATCTCATGCGCCATCGAGGCCGCCAGCGCCCCTAACTCGGACAGGCGTCGTCGCGATTCGGCCATGTTCTCCAGCCTGCGCGAGTCGGTGATATCCTGAGCCACGGCGATGGCCCCGATCGAGGCGCCATCGAATCCTACCAGGGGCGTGGTGGTCACGAAGTATCGCCGACGATCCTCACCAAGAACTCTCTCGAAATTGGCGCCTCGCTGGCTTTCCATGACTTGACGGAAATGAAAGGGATCGTCAGGGAAAAGGGTCGTGTAGTGAGCGGTCGCCATCGCTTGCGAGATGCCAAAGCGATTCCTGGCCATGGCATTAATATCCGTAAGGCTTAGACCAGAATCAACTGCGACCACGGGGCCGGGGATTGAATCGAGCAGGCTTTGAGACATGACACGAGATTTGTGGAATCCGGCCCGCAGAAATTCGTAACTCTGGAATCCGATGATGGTCGCGAAAACCAGCATGCCGACAATTATAAGCGCCGCTACCACAAGCCAGACCTGACGCTTGACTCCGCTGGTGATTTGCCTGTAGCCATAAAGCGACAGCCCAACCCTGAAAATCCCGTTGAAATCGCCGGCCCTGAAGAAATGGACCGACTCCAAGACCTCGCGATCCTGAAATGTAAGCAGCCGGCTGCGGGTCGTGTCGCTCTTGAGCGATTCTATCAAGAAGGGGTCCTCCATGAGCTTTGGCATGCTGGCGACCTTCTTCGAGGCGAATATGATACCATCCTGATTTTGCAGCACGATATATTCGATACCCGATTCCTGGCCAACCTGATTGAGCAGATTATAGAGGCTCAATTTTTCATTGCCATATTGGCCGTATCTCCAATTTATGGCGGCGAAAAGACCGGCAGTGTCGCTGAGAGGAAAATAGCTGAATAATATTTTTTCCTGGGCGATGGTTTGAAAATCATAAATAATGTCCGATTCGGGATCGATTTCCAGGGAATCGAGCCACCCCCTGATGGCTTCGTCGTAAGAATCGGATTTCCTTGAAAATGACGATGCGACCAACTGTCTCTTGATAACCAAACCGAGCCTTTCGGCATCAAGCGTTCGCCTCCAATCATCCAGGCTTCCCCTTATATTCACGGCGCTTTGGGGCCGCAACGATTCGACCTTGTTTATGAGATTGTCTATCGCCAGCGAGGTTATCTGGCTGTCGGTTTCGATGAGAACCTCGGCCGAGGAAATCAGGGTCTCGGTCAGGGCGCGGCCCTGAGCCATGACAGATTCGAGGGAGGCTCTGGTGCCGGCTGAAACGGCGAAATAACCGGCCAGGACAAGTATCAAGCCGAGACATATCAACAGCGCCAGGGCGTGGCGGAGCCGAAGGCCATAAAAGAGGGACGGCCTTTCATTTAATTCCTGACGCATATGATGGGTATATTAGGCGGCATCCGCCCAACTGTCAACCGCAGAAAAAACATAAGTTTGGAAGTCTCGATGCCGATATTTATGATTAGAGGGAGGATTAATGAAAACTACAACCGCAGTTCATGCCGAAATCCGCGATAACCGGCGAAGGACGTCAGCGCGGACTGATTTGGCAACTGATCGCCGGAAATTGCCCGAGCCGATTAGAATGCCGGGCCTGTTTTTCTCGCATCTGTCGTGCGCCCACCGCTCAAAAAAATTCGACGAGCATTTGAAGTTCTTTATCATATAAATAAGAGTCCATTTCCCATATGTGAATTCAGGTCATCATCTTCCTGTTTCGAAACGAACGGCCTTCAATCAAAATAAAATTATCGGAAACAAGACGCGACATGCCCCTCCAAGCACGATTTTCACCAATAATCAATATGAACGCAGCCCTGAACCCCTATAAAGCCACCGTTATTGTAAATTCCGTTCGGTTGCCGATCTAAATGCGCCGCCGCCGATTATTGTCAAATGCCAATTCATCGCTCGCCTAACTTATTGGTATAATTAATGATAGAAAAGTGCGAAATTTATGGATAACAAATTACTTGACAAAGCTGGGGGTGAATTGTATAGATATCAAGGCTTAAGGGTGAAACCGGGTAACTTGGGTAGTTCTAGCCCCCCTCTACCTAAGTAAAAAATGTTTCACCCTTATCCTTTTTTTATATAACCGCGATATGATTCGAATATATCCAACCCCGCCCTTTTCGATGCAGTTCCACTCTATAGACTCCTGACTCTATTAATGGCACTTCAAACCTGGCGCCCTGCAATTCCATTATACTTTCGCCGTTTCGAATAAGTTTCATGTGAGCCCTTTGCGGTGAGCTTATTTTCAGTCTCAGGTTGTCGGAAAACTTGACACGGTCGCCCTGGAAAAAAGCCCCGCCGCTCGATTGCCCATAAAATTGGAATCCTCTGGCATCACCCCAACGAAAATTGGAGACAAATACACGGCAGCCGCGAATTGCGTCGATAATCTGTTTCTTGGCAATCTTAATATCGTTGGAAAGCGGTTGCGATAACATCAGGTGAGTCCTGATGGATCTGAATTGGACCTTGTATGGGAAAATCGTCACCCGGAGCGGGCCTTTGCGGTAGGCGTGCGCGTGAACGTCCGCCGAACCCACCCCGGCAAGGCTATATTCCTGGGAAAGCTGGTCCCATTTCTTCAATACGCGCCCCGTCGGCCCACGCAAGTGCCGTCTGGGGGTGACAATCATTTTCAGCATATTGACCTTTCTGAGAAGTTCCATCCAGGCCGACATGTGGTTCCAGATCTCTATGGCGTCGAATCCCCGGGCATCCCAGGCGTTCCAGGGGTAACTGGGATATTTGGGGATAGCATTTCGTATCTCGTCGGGGTGCGCGATTATGCCCAGACCTCCCGATCTTCGGACCTCGGCCACATACTCCTGCGCCGTGAGACTGGCCGGAAGTTCTTTATCGAGGCCAAATGCAAGGTAATGATTCTCATCTTTGGCATCCTCTATCTCGTAACCTATGATGGCGGCGGTCCTGCCGTAGAAACGTTCCAAGCCGTCGCGAAGCGGCTGGAGAGTCATATGGTCGGTGAACATTAGAAAATCGAGATCGGCCGATTCACCTATCCCCGCGATTTCCTCGATTGTTTTGGTGCCGTCGGAATAGCTGGAGTGAATGTGGATTACGCCAACTATCTCATACCATCTATCATCTGGCATCCGGAACTCTCCTCAGGATGAAAAGGCCCGTGATCATCATGATAAGCACGGAGCCGACCGCGAATCGATACTTAACCGCGCCCAATGGGCCAAAGACTACGACCGTAATGCCCCAAATAAGCGGACCGATAACCGCCGCCATGCGTCCCGTCAATGCGAATAATCCGAAATATCCGGCCAGACGCTCATTTTCGGCCACCAGATTGATCAGGAGCGGCCGTTCGGTGGTCCAGACGCCGCCCAGCGAAATTCCCGCCAGCGATCCCAGGACATAATAAATCGTCTTATTCTGGGTGAATATTATGCCGGCCAGGGTAACGATCCAGAGCGCCACGGTGCCAAGCAACGAATTTCGCGGCCCGAATTTCTCTGTCGCAAACCCCCATATCAGCGAGCCAAACACTGTGAATACGGTCACGGTCAAGAGGAACACCGTTATTTCATTCAGGTTGCCGAGAACGACCCGGCCCTCGGAGAAACCGGCGGCCTCGCTCAGGAAAATCGCCATGAAAAAGATAACCGTCTCGAGCGCCTCAACTACGAAGAATCGTCCCAGGAAAAAACGCAGTATGCCGGGTCGGGCGCGGGCATCGAGGTAGACATCGCGAATTCGCTTGATTGATTCGACAGTTAATTTCCACAATCCGAAAATGGGTTTTGGGGCTTGATCGCGAATGGTAAGAAAAAACGGAAGAGAAAAAGTCAGGAACAGGATGGCGGTCCAGGTGAAGGCCTTGGAATAATTATGCGGCCCGGCAATCGAACCGACCACAGTGAGTCCGAACAGGGTGCCGACATATCCAAGCGCAACACCATATCCTGAGACGCGCCCCATCCGCTCGGGAGGCGCCACCTGTGGCAGCGTAGCGTCATAGAAGACCAGCGCCGCTTGATAGCAATAAATGGCCAGGGCAAACAACGTCAACTGCCAAATAACTGACCCGCCCTTACCGAGAAGCAGTGTCGCCAGGCAGCAGCAAATAGTAAAAAATATGGTCAATGGCATGCGCCGCTGAAACTTGTCGGCGATAATGCCGGCCAGGGGCATCGAAAGGGCTACGAGGATCATGGAGGTGGATCGCGACACCGAGAGAGCCAGGTCGGGGCTTCCAAAATCATTTTTAATCATCAGGGGGAAATTGAGCGAAACCACGTTCATGGAAAAAATGGTATTGGCAAAATCATAGAACGCCCAGGTGAGGATTTTGTATTTGGGATATTTCATAAAACCAGGCTGGCCGCGAGGATGCCTGTCAGGGTTCCGGCGAGATCCCAGACCAGGTCCTTGAGGCTGGCGGTCCCGTCGCGGGAGTGAAAATCCGCAATTTCCTTGGCGGCGCCGAGCGACAGGGTGAAGCTAAATCCGATGGTATGGGAGGCCGATTCCTCGATATCAAAATGCTTGTTGGCCACAATCGAGGTTCCCGCGCTGTAAAACGCCGACACCGTAAAATGCTTATACTTATCGGACGAGAACCAATTATCAGTCTTTTTCCGCTCTGCCCGTGCATCGGAAAAAAAGGCGGCAATCAGCACCGATATAAACGCAATCTTATAAGCCCAGTTCATCCGATATCCTTTTCATGCCATCGAGAACCAGCCCCAGGAAATCCTCGAGGCTTAATTCAAGATTGGAGCAAGCGGCGATTGATTCGCGTCGGGCCCCGGCCGCAAAGCGCTTCTCTTTATATCGCTTCATCAGAAACGGCACATCCAGCCCGGCCAGGGATTTCGAGGGGTGCATCAGGGCCGCGGCCACGACCAGGCCGGTGGCCGGGTCGACACTAAACAGCGTCCAATCCAGTTTCGATTTGGGCGGCACGGCCTCGGCATGCGCCCGAACAGCGTAGATCAATCCCTCATCGAAACCCTTTTCTTTGAGCCATTCGGCGGTCAGCCAGGTATGTTTCTCGGGCTTATGAATAGTGCGCTCATAATCGAGATCATGCAAGAGGCCGGCCATGGCCCAATAGTCGGGATTCTCTCCGAAATGCTCGGCCAGCCGCCGGGAGGAGGCCTCGACCGCAAAAATGTGCTTCAATAAATTAGGCGCCTTGATCTCGGATTTAACCCACTCAAGCGCTTCTTCCCTGGTCATTGCGTCTCCTTAAAAGATATGGCAATAATACACCCCACGAAATCTTAAATCCAGAGGATAATTCCGGCTTATCGCCGGGTTTGCGAACCGGGCAAAGCCATTTGCTTTCCCCTGATTCTCTTCTTCAGTCGGAGAAGCTCCATTTAAAGCCCCACCAGACGACACGCGGAGATTCATAGTAGGGCCACCAGGTGATATAATTATCGTTCAGGATATTTTCGTCGTTGAGCCAGAACTTAAGGTCCTTGTATTGGAATTCCAGGCGCCCATTGACGGCAATGAAAGTCTTGTCGGCGCCGCTAATTATCGCTCGGAAGTCTCTTCGAGACGAGAATCGAGAGTCGAGCGAGCCGCCGATAAAAAGCTCGGGGATAAGAATCTCTTTTCGAGCCGAGAACTTGCCGAATCCCAGCGCTTTGGGCCCTTTCTCATACCCATCGGGAAGATATTTATCATCCCAGAATCTTAGTGAGCCTCCGACCTCGGCGTCAAATATCGATAGGCCGACCTTGATTGTGCCAAAGGGCTCGACATAGGAATCATCGAAATTTGCCGGGGTAACGGTGAGGTTTCCGTCGGAATCGATCGTGTACGATGTATATATCTGGGATTCGATTTTCTTCATCGAGATACCCACGTCGACATCAACACTTTTCATGTCAATTATGATCCCCGAGGTCAACTGCGACAAGACAGGGGTATTAAGATTCGGCGCGGGCGCGAAAACGTATGAACGCAGAATCACCGATGTGGTTGGCAACAGCACGTCGTCGCCTAAATTGCGAACGTACAGGTCCGGGAGACCGCGCGCGCGGAAAGCCCTTATATATGGTTTGAGTTGATTGCTCAGTTCATACCCGATCCCAATCGAGGGCACCGCAGCGCCCTTGTCGATCTTATTCCACTCATAGCCCAGATTGAGAGCATAATATAACCGGGCTTCATTATTATCCAGGCCCGCTCGAGCCAAGAAATGATCAGCCTGCGGCCGCTTGCCTGATAGGCCATAAAGGAGACTTCGATAATAACCGCCGCCGAACGCCAGCGTTGCGCCGGGAAGAGAATCGCTCAGGAGCGCTTCTCCTCCCGCGACGTCATACTTAGTCGACAGGCGACTATTATAGCCACTGATGGTTTGGTCTGTACGATGGTAGAGTCCGGTTACGCTAAGGAATAATGGCGCCATTAAGGAACGCTTAAATCTCAGTTCGCTCCGTGTCAGAGTGCGGCTCTGACGGGAATCCTGCGGCGTGGTAAAGTCAAATGACAGCAGACCTGTCCTGGCACGATGGGTCCAGAGATCGAGCGACAATTCCCCGCCCGCCAAACTGCGAATAAACCCGCCGGTGACATGGTAGCCGTTGTAATCGGTATTTGTTATGAACCCGCTGGATTTCTTGAAACCGAGCGTAAAGTAGGCGTAAGTTTTCTTTCCAAAGGGCCTGAAAAAGCGCCACCTGGTTCCACTGTAACCGTATGGCCCGGGGAAACCTCGACATCGGAGCGATTCACGCGATCGGCCGGCGGCCCTACCATGAAATTCAGCCCCTTCGGATAATGATTAAGAGGGTTGGCCTCGATTTCCTTCAGGATTTCCCAGGGGATCGTATTCAGGTCAGTGCCGATCACATATGGCCTGTAAATTCCATTATAAGGAAATGGCAGACCGTTAATCGCGACATCGGCCCCACGTATATCGAGATAGTCACATGGTAAGGCCGGTGAGCCGATCGGGCCGGGTTGCGACAGGAAAAATGTCGGAAGCCCCTTGATTTCATCGGCCGGCCCCCTGGAAATAAACAGCCGGGATTGATAAATTGATCCGGACACCGTATCCCCGGCCGGGGCCTGTTCAGGGGCTTCTATCGAATCTTTCTTGGCAGCCGTGGTATCGAAAGCGGGCAATGCCTGATAAAGACTGTCTTGAAAAGAGGCAGAATCCCCTAAGGTTGGGGATACTATCAACCTGCTCGAATCGGCAGAAACGGATTCCTCCTGCCGACTCGAATCGGGCGGGACAACCTGGGCCATAAGGCCGGCGGTGTAAATCGTCGCTATCAGCCAGCCAATGGCGGCATGTAATATTCTATTCGTTTCCAAATTTTATCTATCACCAAGGATGACATTCCGAAAATAACCGCGTTGCTCGCTATATGTAAAAGCGCGAACCCGATACCGGCGATCAAAGTCGGCCAAAAAGGTCCAAAGAGAATAGCAAAAATCAGGTTCGTAGACAAATCATACCACAGGGTCAGGAATGCGCCAATAAGAATCAGGAGGATGGCCGATTTGAGATTGGCTTTCTTGCCGACGAATAGGTTCCGCAATAGCCCGCCGGACAGGCCGAAGAGCGCAAAACCGAAAAGCTGGGCCAAGCCCACGAATATGATCGTTTGCGGGCCATTAGGGTTGAACAAGACGAAGATAGCTCCGGCCACAAGCCCAACCATGGTTCCCTCGACGGGCCCGATAAAGAGACCAGCCAAAAACAGAGCCAGGCTAAACAATTCGATATTGGGGATAGCCAGGAACGGGGCATTAATCCCGAATGCCAGCGCCGAGAAGATGCCGATCCTTGCCACCCTGGCCAGGGGAAGCTGCCGATGACGAGTCGAAGCCATCTACCGTCTGTTCAGGACGGCGATCTTGCCGGTCTGCGAGCCGCCGTCGGTATTGACTACGTAGATATAAACGCCCGAGGCGACATAGTCGCCATTTTCATTCTTGCCGTCCCACTTGAACCCCAGGAAAGTCGAACTCCCTGCCGGATGACGGCCCATTTCGACCTGTCGGACTCGCGCCCCTGAAATATCGAAGATGTAAAGGCGGGTATCGAGGTCCGCGGAGGTGTATGAATATGGGATAGTGAGAAGGCTATTCCCATCTATGATAAATGGCGAGGGATAGGCCGTGAGAAGCCGGCCGACACCGCCAATAGATTGATAGAAGATCATGATAGTGTCGTTCCGGGTCAACTGATCACCATCCAATTGCGATATTGCGCTTAATATATACCTCTCGTTGATACCGGTCGGGGTAAACTGCGGGAATTCGATATTAACGGCGTCATTGATTGGAAGGGACTCGACATCGATGGTCTCGAAATAGGCCGTATCGGTGGAAAGCGAATTAGTTATGATCAGGTGGGCCGCGAAAGTGGCGGTTTCCTGCCCCTGATTGGAATATCGAACTATCGGGGTAATGGGATCGCCTCTTCTGCCAGCTGCGGACGGCGAAAGAAATCGCACCGGCCCAACGTCGCGCTGGAGAAATAGCGAATCCGCATATGTCAGCCTGCCGGCGTATGGATGGCTCGAATCGGCGCTGGCATTGACACTGGTCACCACCGGGATAACGACAACCGCGTTGTAGGAATTCCAGTTTCTCCATTCACCTGTACCCTCCCATATTCCGGGAGTCAGCGGAATGCTTATCCATAAGCCGGTCTGAGGCCTGAAACCGACCACCGCCACCTGCCATGATTCATCCCCCAGGTTGCCGCCATCGAATTCGACCCGCACCCCTCCGGAAAACTGATTGGGCTCAATAACGATGATATTTGCGGCCAAGTCCTCGGGAGGCAACGGCAGATTGTTTATCGGGAAATATGGTATCATATTCAAATTGGCGACTAAGGCCGTAGTATCGGCGGGCGGAAACGAATCGCCCTCGCTGAAATAGATGGCCGTATCGGCAAAAGGTCCCGTATGGAAATTCCAAACCGAAAATTCGAGAAAGGCTTCATCCAGGCTCGAACTCCTGACGGCCAGGGCATCATCGGTCGCCGGAAGAACATTGTACCCTTCAACGTCGCCGCAGCGTTCCCATATCTCGCGGATGATCGCCAGATTGTCGTATCGCTCGGCCATGAACATCGGCCAGATGCAGCTGGCATATGGGTGATACGCCTTAAAATCGCCAAAGGGCGAAAATGTCGTCAGGCCCATCCACATGTACTTGTAGAAATATGGCAGGTACCCCCGGTAATCGTTGGTATTATCATAGACCACGTCTTCCATCCAGGTGGATGCGGACTCGAGCCACCACGGCTTGTCGTTGCCCGGATCCGAGTCGTTCCAGTTTTCGAACTCGAAGGCATCATAACCGAATTGAACGGTGTGAAAGAACTCGTGCGCGGCCGTAACGCCGATGGCGTCAAGCGGCCTGTTAACATATGTGGGCGATTCGGCGAAATCGTTTTCTATGATAATATAGCTGAATGCCGTATGCCCGACCGATATGCTCTCCGGGACCGTGAATCCGAAAAAGCCGAAACCGAGGTTTACGGCATAAATATCCAATCTGCTGTCGCCGCCGTTGGCGTTGTCCTGCGGAGGTGTGGTATACCCCATGGAATCGATCTCGACCGACCAGACGTGCTCAAAAATCTCGGCCATCCTATTGACGTAATCGGGAACACCGTCGGCGGGGTTGTTATCCACGCGGAAATGGTAAATTGAATCGGCTCCAGTCGTGTCGTAATGTATTACGAAATGCTGACTGGCAAATGCGAACTGCTGCAATGGGCGTTCAAGTGCTTCGGCAAGCTCGACATCATGGCGGTGACGCATGACATTAAAAGCCGATACCATTTCGGGAGTGCCGCATTTTACAGGTACGCCGACATCCAGTTGAAGTGATGGGGCCTCTCCCCAGATCGCCCTGATCCTGTTCTTGAGCGCCTTGATTCCCTCATCGCCAGATTCGGCTGATGACAAGACAGAAGAAAAGAGCAACGCAATTAAGAGGAATATCGGAATCCGCCTGATCATCTTTGCTCCTTTACCCTTTTAAGGTCTATCAAGCAACTGTATGGCACCTTCTGGGAACCCATCAGCGCTTTCCCCTTTCTGGGGCCGTGGCAATCAGAGCCACCGGTGTAGACAAGGCCGTACTTCTTGGCCATGTTCTTGTATTTCTGAACAGTCGACCTGTCATGCAGAGAATGATAAGCTTCTATGCCATCGAGGCCCATTCCCACGAGATCGGGGACGAACTCATCGTGGTTAAGAGTTCCCGGATGAGCCAACACGGCCACGCCGCGCACGAGGTGTATCAGGTCTATCCCATGCTCGGGAGTCAGTACCGGCTTGGGGACATAGGCCGGGGCATGATAACCGAGGTACCTGGCGAATGCCTCATCATAGGTCTGGACGAACTCCTCACGCAACAGGGCATCAGCCAGATGCGGCCTGCCAACGGCGCTATTGCCGGCGATTGATTTGACAGTCTCCATGGAGAGATTTATGCCGAGATCGTTCAACTTGCCGACCATGGCCTCGCCCCTCTTGTATCGCTCTTTCCTGAAGATCTCGATCTTCTTGACGAATTCCGGATTTGTATAATCGATCAGGTATCCGAGGACATGAACGTCATATCCCCTGTACATGCACGATAGCTCGACTCCGGGGTAAACCTCCAGGTCGGACCCCTCGGCGTACATCCTGGCGGCCACAAATCCATCAACCGTGTCGTGATCGGTAACCGCAATGGCAAGCAGGTTCATCTTCAAGGCATACTTGACCGTTTCTTCCGGCGTGAAGAGACCGTCGGAGGCGTTAGTATGTAAATGCAAGTCAATATATTCTTTTTTCATACCAGTTTCGATTCGACGATTTTCTCCGTTTTCTCGAAGAGCTCCCGCGCTTTGGCTAACGCCGCTTGAGCTCTTGCCGTGAGGTTTTGCTTCTCGGCCTCGTTCTCGAGTCCGGGCAAGTTGATTTTAACGTTCATCATGGCCCCCTTGACCGCCGAAAGCCCCATAAGGTTGGCCACGCCCACATCGGAAATGGAATTGACATTACCTTTTTCGGCAATGACCGGCAAATTCTCCATGATCTGCGCCGTCTTCTCCATAACCT
>Ga0154764_1167_pt1 | contig 48827 bp, 71 predicted proteins | sample Rifle2008BG16ft_FD_105772 | JGI IMG/M metagenome (GOLD analysis project Ga0154764, IMG submission 105772) | candidate division Zixibacteria bacterium RBG_16_53_22
GAACGACCATGTGGAGGTTCCCAGCACTATCGTATCGACAATTCGGGGTCTGGACATTCGTCGGGTTGGTCTTTATGAGCGTCGATGTCCACGGCCCATTGTAGGGGTCGCTTGCCCACGCATGGTACATATCGGTCGTGTTTATCTGGTACATGACGTGCCATTTAGCTCCCACGCTATCATAGACGATGCCTCGGAGGTAAGGGCCTCGAACCCCGGTGGCGATATTACCAACTTTCGTCATGTAACCTCGACGTTCATGTAGAGCCACCCTGTCTTACATAGGGTCTCAATCGTGTTTATGAGCATATAGAAGTTCGTCATCTGCTGAGGAGTGATGGCATCCAGCCTCGGGTCTGGAAGCATGGCGGTCAATTCGTCGGTCCACTGGAAAGCATGGTCCTTCATGTTCTCCAAGAGGTTATATCGGGTCGGAGAAACATCGTCCATCTTGACCTCGACGACGCCGGTGTTTAGCAACTTCTCGAAGAAGTATGCGAACAAGGAGATGTCGAAATGGCCCCACGCAAAGAACGTCGCCATTTCGGGCTCTGGTACATAGTTATCTATGGCGTCCCTGATGGCCTGGTCCATGGTGACAGAACTGACACTGAACACGTCACCCATGTCCCATGTCCCGGTGAACGTGATGTTACCGGACTTGACGATATCGTCGATGACCTTGACGAGCTTGGTCAATGCCGGATATCCGCACCTTTCGAGACATTCCAAGAACTCATCCCATCCCGGTCCCTGGACTATCTCGAATGTGGTTGGTCTTATATTCACCATCGGGGCCTCCTCACCTCTGTGGCACGAAACGGCCTTCTACGACCGTTATCGGGGTCGCCACGTTGTTCCTTACAACGATGGCGATGTACTTGGCGAACATGGTCAGTGGGTGGGCGAGGTTCCTCAACGATGTGTCCAGTCCTGCGCTCGGGGGGGCCGCTTGGAAGCCCGTCGGATTGGGATTGCCAGTTATGGCCCCGGCGGTGTCCGTGAATACGGTCGTCCCTCCGTAGTAGTAGATGACATCATCGTAGCTGTAGTACCAATCGACCGAAGCGTTGATGGATGTCACTCCGACATCAGGCTGGATGGACATCTCCAAGTTCAGACCGAGATTCCAGAACGCCTCGACATCGAACCCCATGCTGTTGAGGTCTGCCGACGGGTCACCCGTGAACGGGACCGAAGCTGGTCCGGGGGCGGCGGGGTTCCCGACCTCGGGCGTCCCTTGGACAACGGGGCGAAGCATGAACACCTGTTTAGTGGTCGCCTGTATCCTGTTCGCCATCGAGTTGACATCGAGAGCTTCGGCACCTACGGGAGATGTGGGGAGGGCTGTGCTTGATATAGGTTTTCCGTCCCCGGAGTAGGTCATCGCCTTTGTTTCTTTGACCTTCGTGAGTTGGACCCCGTATATCACCGCGTCGGCATCTGGGCACGTCACCTCGATTGACTTGACTGCCGCGAGCGTGAACTCCATATGGGCTTCCTGTCTGTCCCCTGTGACGAGACCTATGTCGGTGATGGTTTCGAGGACGTTACCCATTTGGTCGAATAGTATGACCGTTATGGGGTTCAGCGCAACGCCGGGAGCCCACACAACAAGAAGCTCGGAGCATTTTATAGGTGTCTTGAGTGTCAATGCCCCTGGCCCTGTTATCGTGACGCCTACGGTGTCGTCAAAGTCGAACAACCGTGGTATGTTCGCTGGGGTAAATATTCCAGACCCGCTCGTCAAATCGACCTCATCGACCACGACGATGCTCTTGTCCTGAACGAACAGGGGATAGTCCGGGTCGTTCGTCACTGGGATGTCCTGTTCCTCGACATCTATGGCCTTCAGGATGGCGGTCTCTGTTATGGTCCCTGCGAGCCCGGTGTTATTGAGGGTGACTGACTTGGCGAGGATGGGGGCCGCAAATAGGCCACTGTCGTATCCCGTAGTAGCGACCTTAGCTGTGTCGATGGTTGTGACCGTCCCATCGACCCCAGTGACGGTGACGGTAAGTGTCGGGATGGAGCATATTGACCCGATGTGATTGATGAGTATGGGGTACTTGAAGTTGGTTATGAACGGACCCGTCCCTGAAATCGACCCCGTTGTCGCGTCCTTGTCGAGCGTCTTCGTTGGGTCTCCGACCCATGCTCCCATGACGAATGTGACCTCGGAATTAACAACTTGTTGGAGGAGCGTCGTGAACACAGGGGACGATGCCGATGCAACAATGGTCGCTGATATTCCAGAGGCCACGAGCTGTTCGAGTAGGGCCTCAGCGTATGTCTTCTGTCCTTGAAGAGGGGCTACTGACATCTCACACCGCCTCCTGCGTTGTTATCTTGACCCGGAGCGTTGCCGCTGGCCCGAGGGCGGGGGGAGGGGCCAATCCCAATACCCCGAGGAGGACCCACAATCCTCCGCTCTTAAACCCTGCGTTCGTTGGCCTGGACCCCGCTATCAGCGAAGGCTCATCGTCGTGGTTGATGTAGACGAGGTTCCGGGCGTTGATGCGGTCGAACACTATCCCTGCGACGGCGGCGGCGAACGGTCCTGCATTGAATAGGAGATTGTTGTAGTCGGTGATGAAACCCGTGGCACCTGCGAGGCTGTTGAGATATCCCCGCTCTCCTATCCAGATTAACGCGGTGACGCCCGCCATCGCTGCGGTCTGGATGACCTCGATGCGGGTGACCTCTCCGACCGGGGGGACAGGGACGAATACGAGCTGATACCACCGGAGGGTCGCCGCGTCCCAGAACCAAACTGGGAGGAGGCCCACCACTGATGGGGGTATGTCCACGACCGCCTCTCGGACATCATTGAGGTTCAAGGACCCCTTGGAGGATTCTGCGATGGGTATCTGTATCTGCCGGAACCCGGCGATGATTTCCTGATGAATCTCGAAGTCCTCATCGTCTGTGCCGATGAACTTGGTGAGGTCGGTGAACCGGGCGACGAGGGCACGTCGCCCCGTCAGGGCCTCGGCGTCCTCTCTGGACTTGGCGATGATGAACGGAGCGAATGCCCCGTTAACCCGTTCGCCTCGTTCCCTCCTGCGAGATAGGACGTTATCGACCCGCTTCTGTTGGTTGTCCAAAAACCGGGTCTTCTCTTCCTGAAGCTCAGCGTAGTCCCGGCGGTTCTGTTCGGCTTGGTCGATGTCCTTTTCTAGCGGTGCCTTGTCTGGCATGTCCCTTTCCCTCCAACCGTGGTAGGTTTTACGGGGGTGCGGGATAGAAGGGCGCAGTCATGCGGGTCCTTCTATGCGATGTCCCCAATGATGAGCGTTATTTCCGGGTCCCGGCGTAGATGCCGACACCAGATATGACAGCGATACCGATACCGACCCACACCCCGTTCGGGATAGGCTTGATAGATTGGTCGGTCATGAAGGTCTTGAACTTGTCCCATGCCGTAGGCTCGGTAACTACCTCGACGGACGGCTCGGTCGGAGTAGGAGGCGGGGGTGAAGGGGGAGCGATTGCATTATCGGATTCTATCCACACGAGGAGGTCGGTTTCTTTGGTGAATGGTATTCTGGATGACGTTGCTCCCGGTGGTATCGTTATGCGCTTGGGCGACCCATTCGGCTTCATCGAGGGTCTTTCGAGCTCCTGTTCGACGATGATTAGGCCCTTCGCGGAAGGTTTGAAATTCACCCTGTTATAAACCTTTCCTGTCATCAATGGCCGGTCGGAAAGTTTGACCTTTCCGTCTTCTGTTAGCATGTGTGTCGTAGATTTTTCGTCGATGTAGTCAGTGGTGAGACTACCGAGTATCGAAAACCCCTTTGTCAGTGGCATGTTCTATCACTTCTTCTTCATGGCGACGGCGGCCCCGATACCGATAGCCGCGATTATACCTACGACGATGCCAATCGTCGGTAGGTTCATCCCAAATTCGAATTTCTTTGGAGTTGGAGCTATATATTCCTCGACTGGGAGGGGCGGGAGGGGCGGAGTTGGGGGAGGAACGACCTCTGGAGTATAGAACGTATCGAGCAAGAATACGGTGAAATGCCGTTCGAAACCGGCCTCGACTTCCGACGGTGGCATACCGGGGCTGATTGACCGTGTTTTACCAGCCTCGGTCTTCAGGTCTAGGTGGTCATCCTCGACGACTTTCCTGTTGGGGTCGAACTTTGTTTTGCGGACGCGGATTAACGAGCCTCTTGGACCGCCCAGTACTTTCAGTGATGCACTGGGGACCGTCTTGCTGCTCATGACACTGGCCGAACCGCCTTTGCCATCGACACCGCCCTTCGGGTCGAAACCGTACGAGCCCTTGATGTAGTCCTTTACGGTTTCTCCGGGGGCGATACCGCCGATGCTATCGAAACCGCCGAAGCCGACGGCGAGCTGGTCGAGAACGTCGTCGTCGAACGCTGCCGACCCACCGTGGGCTCCCTCAATCCCGTTGATGAGCCTTCCTCCGAATGGCATGATTTTACCCTCGATGATTGATGAGCGTTCACTTTTTCTTGGACAGGGCGATAGCCGCCCCGATGCCGACGATGGCGACGATGCCGACGACGATGCCCCCGATGACCATCGGGTTCTTGAAGTCGATGGCCGGGGGAGCTACGCCCTTCGTGGTCTCGACGAGCTTGATGTCGATGTCCTTCACGAGGTCGGCCTTCTGTGCGTCGGTCAGGGTCGTGTCCTTCAGTATCTTCTCCTTCTCCTTCCTGAGCCGGTCTTCCTCCGCGACCCTTGCGGCCTCCGCCTTCGCATCGGCTTCCCGCTTTGCGACCTCGGCCTCGTTGAGGGGCATGTCCTTGAGTGTGAAGATGATGTCCACGTCTGAAGTATCACTTTCCTTCAACGTGACGAGCTTGGTCTCTCCCGGCTTGAGTATGAAGTCGGTGTGCTTCGTGGTCTTCCAGCTACCCCACTTGGAGTACGGCCCAGCAACGCGGTTCCGTGAATCTTCCTTCCAGTTGATAACGACGTTGTAGATGGAATCCTTCGGGTTCATGAACTCCACCTTGTCGCCGTTATGGAGAAGCGACACAGAGGTTGTGGTCATCCTGTCCAACCCCTTGCTGTTCGCCGTGTTGATGAATTGAGCTATGTTGGCGTCCTTAGCCACCTCCCCCAAATCCGTGTCGAAGTCCCCATTGATGAGGCCCCCGACGTAACCTCGCCTGCGACCGCTCCAGTTGGTCCCAACGTGGCCGAACTGGGCGTTCATCTCTTTGGATACGCCGACCATCCTCCGGGCGGTCTGCTTGATGGACTGGATGCCGGGGAGCATCGTGTCTACGTATGGGGCGACCTCTGATAGATTCATAAGCTCGCCCGCGTCCCTGATGGCCTTTCGTAGCTCATGGTCTCCGTACATTACCTCACCTTTTGACTGCGATGTAGGTTCCTATGACCCCGAGGACGGCACCTACGACCATCCCCAGACCGACGTGCATCACGTGTTCCTTTGCGATGATGGGGACATTCATCGGTTCGGATGTGGTATCCTCACCGATGGCTTCGAGGCCCCCGAGGAATATGATATCTGGATTGTTGACGGATGGCAACTTACCTCACCTTGCCGAGTGTTGCTGCCCGGATAGCCAGACGGGATATCTTGGCTCCAGGAGGGGCCGATATCCGGGTCCACCGGACAACCCCTGCGCCTGCTGGACCAATGGCGACCGTATCGCAGAACGCCTTGAACTGGATGACATCTCCGTTCTTGGCCTTGACGGGAAACTCGCCGTTGTACTGGGTCCCGTGGCCTCGTGCCCTGTATGCGGAGCCATTGTTGATTTCATCGACCGTGGCCGAGAATGCTTTTCCGATGGTCTTCCTCTTGAACGGGTCCATGACCGTTATTTCGACCGGGAAGAACAATACCGGGGTGATGCCACCAGCACCGTCATCGGTCTGGAGGAAACCAACCATGTAGTACTCGCCCTTCATCGGGGGGAGAAGTATCATGGCACCTTCCGGGACGGTGTACTCGAATATGGGGGACATCTTCCCCGCCACCCCGTCTGTGAGGACCACGCCGGGAGTGGTATCGCTTATGGTGATGGGGAACATCCTGAATTGTTCTCCAGTCACCGGGTCAGTGTAATAAGAATCCTGTCTCTGGGCACCAACTATCTGTTTCCGTTCTTCCGACGCCCTCTTCAAAACTTCCAGTATATCATCTGCGTCTCGCTTTTGGGCCAGCGTTTGTGCCCTCACGTCCGGCATGTCCGGCATGTGCGTCACCGGGATGGAGGAAGGGTCCCCCTATTGCGGGGGAAAGTACAACCGCCGCCCCCCTTCCGAGAGGCGGCGGAGGCGTTCGAATGCTCGCGCTAGGCAACCGAAGACGATTCGGCGCGTCCTTGTGGGCTTATCCCTGTCTCTGTCGGGTCAACTGGAAGACCCTGAAAGAGAACTGGGAGTTGGCTACCACGAGGATTGTGCCACCTGCCGGGGTCGTTATCCTGAGCTGCACGAGGTCGCCACCGGAAGCCCGTATCTCCTTCTCCCCGTTGTAGAGGAGAGGGTGACCGTTCTGCCGGTATGTGTTGCTGTCGTTGATGTCCCTCGTCGTCCCGACCCAGATGGTGCCACGGTAGTCGCGCTCGAATGTGTCCCAGCACTCCATGACGGCCTCGTAGTCCTGTATCGGTAGCGGTACGACATCGTAGATTGCCCCGATGATGTACTGCTCCGGGTATCCGGGTAGGAACTGAAGCTCCACCCCCTCCCGAACCGCGTACTGGAATACCACGGTCTTCTGGCCCGCGACGTTTATCACTAACGTCGAGCCGGTCGTGTACTTCGTTATGGTGACCGGGTATCGCCGATAGACCTCCTGAGTGATGGGGTCCGTCCAGAGCTGGTCGGATATCTGCTGAGCGACCACCGCCTTCTTGGCGAGTGCGCCGTTCCCCAAGGCGGATTCCAACTTCTGATTGGCTGCCTTGTAGGTCTCCAACTGTGCCCTTATTGTCTGCTGCGGCATTTTATTTTCTCCCTCCTTGAGGCGGGGACTGGACCCCGCTAGATTATGTCTCCCTTCTTATGAAGGTGGACTGTGATTCAGGGGATGCCCTGTTCCTATGGTCCTCCGGGTCCCTATTTCATCAGGGACCCAGAGAACCCGATGTCGGATGGCTGCGACACGAGCTTCGAGAGCTCGCCGTATCTGGCCTTCTCACGGGCGAGCTCCTGTTCGAGCATTGTGTCCGTGATGCCGTCCGTGCCTTCCATCCCGTCTATGCCGAGGTCGGCAAGCTCGGGGGTCGCGCCAGTCTCCCTGGTCGGCATGGTCTCCTTGGTCCCCTTGATGAGGTCAGCGAGCCCAGACAGGCCGATGAGGGCCATACCCGCTTCGGATGCTGCCGGGGCGGGGGCTTCCGCCGGGGCCTCCTTCTTCTGGACGGCCTTGACGCCCATGATGGCGTACTTGATGGCGGTGATGCCGAGGTCGAGCCCTGTCAACAGGGTCCCACCTATCCAGAATGCCTTTCCAACGTCGGCCATTCCGGTCGCCTTGTGAGCGACCCACGGATAGACCTTGAGGCCGAAGAACCCTTCCGTCGTGAGCCTCACGATGTCCCTGACCGGGCCGTATGCCGGTTTGGTCGTGTCGGCCTTGGCCGCCTTTGCGACCTCATCGGTGAGGAGCATGAAACCCGCACCCGTCCCGCCCGTCGCGAAGAACGAGAATATGCCGGATGACAGGCTCCAGATGGTGAGCTTCGGCATCGACTCGTACTGGGCCGTCGATGGCATCTTGGGAAGCTTCGGGTTTGTGACGAGCTTCCTCATGGCGGTCACCTTCTTGGCGACCCACACCTTCTTCGTTCCTTTCTTCGTGCGGAAGAGGGGTCGGTGCGTCTTGGGGTTCGGCTCTGCAAGAACAATATCGCGCTCGCTGATTTCTGGCATGATGGCATCCCTCGATAATTTAGAGGCAATACTTCAAGGGACAATTATATATATATACCACAAACACCATACATACCATGATACCCACCATAGAGGCGATGACAACCCATGAGGGGCCGGGACATATCGATTGCGGGTTATCTTTACGAACATCTTGATAAGCAACGTATCGTCGATGAAGACACAAAAGAGAAGGAAAGTTGGACGATGTTTTTTTGTCGAACATATAACGTGAAGTACCGTCCTCATGGGATAAAAAAGAAACCTGGGCGACCAAGGGGGAGTAGCGCATGACCGACAAGGCCAAGAACGACATGACGAAGTTCAAGAACATAATCAGGAACAAGGCAGACCACGACCGGAGCTTCTATGCTATTGTCCAGATTTTGAAGAAAATAAAGTTCAAGCACAAGGGGACGCCCACCGTCGATAAACCCGTATTCACAGTCCTATTCAACGTCGTCGAAAGCAACCTTCCGATACCCGCGAACGCGTACAATCCGGTATTCATGTTCAAGAGGGCCAACCCGGAGCTAGTGCTAACGATAGGTGGCCCCGGCCCCGACAAGTGGACCCCGCAGGAATCGGGGGACGATTATATCGGGACGCCGAGCCCCGAGCAGTACCTTACCCTGCCCGACTATGACAACAACATCAACTCCGATGCCGTCGTGGAGAGGGGAGGGAAGAAGGTCATTGGCGATTATTACCTCGCGCCAATGTTCATCAAGACGTTCGATAGCCACGAGGTCGCCGACGCATTCGTCGGTCAGGTCATGGATGACCTCAAAGGATTCCTCGCTGCTATGACCAACTACATGAAGGAAAAGCACGAGATATTCGATTGGGAGTGGTTCGACCTCGGCGGGGCAACGAAGGACGGTTCTGAAACGAAGCACATGCACAAGGTCGTCGCGTCGTTCACCGAGAAGGGCGGGTCCGATATTCAACCCGATATGGACCGAGTTCGAGAAGGTTAATATACAACCTTGACACAATATAGGTCCATGGACAAGGCCACGCAGGACCTGATTGTGGCGTCCGTTGTCGGCCTCGGCGTCGGTGTAGCCGTCGGTATTATCGCAAAAACAATACGCGATGTCCAGCCTCTAGGTTTCATTCCTAAGGGTGCGGTCATTCACAAGAAGCTTCCCCCGTGGACCACGGGGCGCATGGCCGAGGAAATAATGGCCGATGACCTGAAGGCGGCGGTCTATCGTGGAAAGAACGACCCGAGGGTTCGGGAGCTCGCCATCAGCATCATCAAGGCCGAGGGGCTTGACGGTCGCCAGCACAAGGAGATAGCATCGGCGTTTCAACGATATATGCAGAACGACGAAAACGTTCTGTATGTCAACGACCCCGTGAGGACCGAGATTTTCCAAGAGGCATACAAAACCCTCCTCGAAATCAAGGCAGGCGATTGCGATGACCAAGCCGTCGCCATGGCAGCGTTGTTAATGTCGGTCGGCATCCCGGTCAAGCTCATCCTTCTGTCGCAAGAACAACCGTTCAACCCTAAGACATCCCGGTTCAAGCATATCTTCGTGGCGGCGGTCATCGACGGAAAGGACTACTGGGTCGAAACCATCCTTCGCCCCCCGGTCGAGTTCGACTACCGGCATCCGCACACAGGGCTCATGCTGATAGATATGTCCACGCCGAGGGCATCAAAGAAGGTCGTTGTGGCTGCCGACGAACTGGATGGCCTATCCGACCTTGGATACGGCGAGCACGATGCGGCTTTTCTCATCATATAGGACCATACCCCGTTTCATCTTGTATAGGGGCGTCCTTCCGCCACATACATGACACCGCCATCCCTTCCTCGGGATGTATCTCAGGGACCCACCATCCTTTTTCACGCAAGGCACGTCCACGCCGATTAGCGTCGCCAGATATCCCCACACTGGTACGGCCCGGACCTCGGACATCTTGACGGGCTTGGGGCGGGTCCCGATTGGGAGGTCATCGATACCCTCCTTTTTGACTACGGCCCGACCGACGGCAACAATCCATTTTCCGTCCTCCGTGATGCACACCGCCCGGTCGTGCCGGTCCTCCCATGGGTGATAGTATAACTTGACGTGGCCCATCGGGTTGTCGAGGCGTTTGTTGCTCTCGTATATCAGGGTCTTGAACGATGTGATGCGTCTGACACGTTTATCCAAAGCGGGTATCGATACGTGCTTGACCCTTTTAGCGGGCATCCATGTGAACTTCTCCACGACCTTCTTGGCGTCGTTCTCTCGTTCGCTGGGGTTCATGACCGTGGTCCCGGTCATGGGTTCTACCATCATGGGCCATACCCACATTCGGCCTTCCTTGACCACGAAACCATCGGCCTTCAGGTCCCTCCACGCCCTCTCGACGTTTCCCTTTCCATAGTAATTCGGCCACACTTTCAGGACCCGATTGATGTCCATGTCCGGGACCCGGCCCGCATAAGTTGGATGTTTGAACATATCCCTGAATGCGTTGGAGGCCGCGTCCAGCTTGTCTGGGCGGCCATCACGAGGGTTTTTGACAGGTATCCCTCTCTTGATGATGGTATAGAACGGACCATCGCCAGTGTGGAATGTGAAGTGACCCGACCGATATGCCTTCAAAGAACTCGGTTGGGCAGACGCATACGCTTTTTCTGCATCATCTTCAGTATTCCTCCAAATGCCCCACACCGAAGTTGAATCACCAACACTGTTCAGCGAACCGACGTGATGGACGACCGCGTATTTCCCGCTTTCGTTATCAAAAACAAGGTCGCCGGGTATTATGACGTTGTATCTCTGGGTTCCCATAGGACGTTTTTCTTCGCGCCTTTCCGTCCCATGAAGACCGAACGCGCCTCCAGTTGGTTCTCCTCCTACCCCTTCGCCTTCCTCCCCTCCTTCGCCAGAAGGACGCATCATTTCGGGTCCTTCGCTAGGTTCACCCTCACCGGGCTCGACATCTTCGGGTGTTATGTCACTGGGTTCACCCTTGCCAGGAGCTGTGGGGCCATCCTTTCCGGGATTCCCGTCCTTCCCGCCCGAACCACCCTTACCTCCCTTGCCACCCTTGGCTCCGGGGGCCGTCGCATCCCCGCCATCGCCTCCGTCGCCTCCGGGTCCACCGTCGCCACCATCTCCGCCATCTCCACCTTCGGGACCGCCCTTGCCACCCTTGCCTCCTTTCGCGCCTTGACCTTGGCCGTCGCCACCGGCACCACCAGGGTTCGCTCCTTTTCCATCGCCACCGTCACCACCAGCTCCGCATTCCTCCCCCCCATCTCCTCCGTCTCCTCCCCGTCCACCAACATCGCCACCATCTCCGCCGTCGCCGCCTTTTTGTGAACCTGACCCTTTGCCACCGTCTCCACCACGGCCACCACCTGTCCCCCCATCGCCTCCATCTCCGCCTTTGCCCTCGCCCGAACCGTCGCCACCAGACCCGCCATCACCGCCATCTAACCCGCCGTCCCCACCGGAGCCTCCGTCGCCTCCGCCGGGTCCACCTTCACCAGCGTCTCCCCCTCTGCCACCGTCGCCACCGGCCTTTCCACCGTCGCCACCGTCCCCTCCATCTCGACCGGGACTACCGTCGCCACCGTCTCCCCCGGCCCCGCCGTCTTCTCCCCCGTCACCACCATCTCCTCCAGACTGACCGGGTTGGCCGTGGTCTCCGTCCCCCCCGTCTTGTTCGCCCTCTCCATCTCTCCCTTTTTCAGCCTTGGGGGGCTTTTCCTCGGCTTCCTCCTCGGGCTTTTCCTCCGGGGTCGGCTCGTCCCATATGAACATATCACGGTGTTCGCTAATCCATGTATTTATCTGGGTATCCCATGGTTTCTTGATGGCGAAGTCCATCGAGAATATGAACATAAGGACATTCGGGTCCTCAGGACGCCAGTACGCCATGATGGGGTAATTGGGGATGAGCATCAACCATGTTTCATGGATTGTTGGGATGTCTAAGTTGAGTTTTATATGGACCAGTTTACTTGAAATCTCCGGTTTTACGTGCTCCATTCGGACCCCGACACCAAGTATGACCCAATCCCACATCGGGTCCACTTGTTTAATGTCGATTTTTTTTATGTTGAACTTGGCCGTGGCTTTTACTACATCTTTCCCATTTCCTTGAATATAGAACCCGATTATCCAAGGTTCTTTTGTCATATCCTTGTCTTCCTTCCATCCCGTCCCTAATACTTCGACCCCGCCGACTTTTTCAATTTCCTTTCGGAGGACCGATACGAACTCCGAAATAGGAACCTTGAGCCTCATGTGCTTATCGGTCTCCTCTGGTGATGGACCACGGAACACCGTTATTGGGGCAGGACGTTTTATTCCTCGTTGAAGTATCATATATTGACGGGACGGGCCGGACCATCTTCCGAGTTTTCCACCATCGGTCCTCGGGATGAAATCCGAAATTTTGTTTTCGAGGTATATCTTCACGGCGGCGTCCTTGAACCTAGACCAGAACGCCCACACCGAATTAATATTCTTATCACTTCCTAATGGACCGACGTGAAATACGACCCCGAATGGGACCTTGGACGACCTACTCTTGTTTTCAATTAGGTCTCCTTTTTCAAGCTCTCTATACGAGACCACTTCTCCAACTTCGGGGTTACGTGACTTTGACGCCATCTATGGTCCCTCCGATAGTCTTCATTATCTTATAGGTCATGTTCGGAACATCATATCCTGTGAGCGTCACTACACCATCCGGGACACGGATGGTCTCGTTTCTGTCGTTGGCTTGTCTCATCTGATAGTTGGCCGATGTCAATCGTTCGACCATCAATGTTGGAAATGCCTTCTTGACCGCCCGTTCGATGTGACCTGCCGTTGGGAAAGTCGTGAACGGAAATTCCCTCGTGATGTTATTGAGTGTTATTACCAACGCCCGTGGTTTATCGACGGACACTCGGAGCTCACTGAACCCAATCAGGGCTCCCGGATTAAGGCCGAACGAGAATAAAGTATTGATGTTCACGTACTTGAATAGTGGCCTTCCCGCCAAGTCCCTAAAGTATGGGTCCCTCTTGAACACCAATGACCAGTCCCTATCTCCGACATCAAATACGAACATATCTAGGGTCTTGTATATCTCCCTGTAATAATGGAATGACCCCATGAACCAGCATATCCATCCGAGCGACGTTAGCAATATGAACGTCCCTCGCCTATCCCGTCTACCCCTTAATAACGAGTGGATGGCCGGGATACTATCCATGTCGGTCGTTCTATATCCATGCCCACTTTTCGGCCAATAGAATTTCAGAAGCTCGTCCTTTATCTCATCATAATTAAAACTGTTCATCCAGAAATAATATTTTGATAGTTCTGGACTACCGGAGCTTGGTCTCGGAGGGCCAACTCTTCTAAGAGCTTCTATTACCCAATCCGCCGGGAGTACTCCATCCGGCGGTGGTGATGGGTTTGATTCCCCACTCCTCCCTATCCACGTTTCGAACAGGTCCTCATTAAATTCGTGGGCTCCGTCGTGAGACCTCCATCTTATTCTGATATGGGGGGCACGACGCTTTGCTGGTTTTGCATGACCCGGAATAAACCTGTCCACTTCTCCGGGTTGAACAAGAAGGGATATCGCATCCCCGCGATGTTCGGCCTCTTCGACGAGCGCATATGCGGCGGTCAGGGCATTGTAAAAGAACTGGTGGCCTAGTCCTCTACAATATGGATGCCCGCCATATGTCATCTCCTCGCCCGCACTCAGCATTATGACAAAATCACCACGGAGGCTGAATTTTCGTCCTTTTTTCGGTTTGAACTCCCTGTGGAATCCCTGCGATGACCCAAAGAACAGGTCGCCATATGTAGACAGGCTCCTGAAGTAGTCGGGTCTCCGGTCGTCCGGGTCGAGACCGCTTTTTCTGGCCCACACACCCGCCTTCCTTTCCGACCTTCTTTTCGTTACCTCTTCGGGTGGGACGATGTTCATGAGGACATCGGCCTTGACCTTGGAAAATATATATGAGTTATATTCGTATGTGTACGCGGGCCATTGTTGGAGCATATTGAGTATCCAGCAATCGTACTGCTCGTCGGTAACGCCCCATTTTGGTGCGGGGCGAAATTTATGGCCGAGTGGGACTGGCATGTTACCTCACTTGGACGAACCCTAATTTATCGAGTTCGTAGAGATTGTCAAATAACTCAACTGTGACATCGTAATATCGCTGAAGGTTCTTGACCGCCATGTCCATTTCATTGACGAGTAAATTGATTATTTCAACTGCTTTCGTCAACGCTGGTGTCGTCGGTGGATTTTTCAATATCGTCATCACCCGACTGAACTCGGCGGGCTCGTATATTTCGAGATATCCGAGGGCCATGCCTGCCGCCAAGAACCCCCGTTTAAATGTCTGTTCGGGGTTGTTTTTCAATTCTCGTGAAAATTTTATGGATTCATATAAAGCCATGAACCCCTGTCTTACTTCATCATTCCCGAGACCGTCGCGTATTCTTGGGGTTTTCCATATCACCCGGTTCAATACTATATCAGAATAGATATTTTGTCCACCTATCATGTGCTGGAGCTGGCCTTCGGTTATACTAGTATGGCGTCTTATATAATCGAACTTCCACAAATTAAATAGAACGACGGCGGCAATTATATTTCCAGGGTCGTATAGTTGATGCCCGACTTCGTGGGCGATGATGACGAGACCGGCGTCGCGGTCTGTGATTTGGTTTCTTACAACATATAATACACCCGCCGAGAAGAACGCCGGGGGCATTTGACCTTGAGGAGCGAACGAACCGAGGTCGGCTCTAACTTCGTCTTCATCGGCGTATGATTTCATAAGTATCTGGGTTGGCATGACAGACATGACCTTCCTGAAAATATCCCGAGCAGTAGCCTCGTCTATCGTCAAAGGCGGGCCTCCGTCACTCGACTGTTGTCCCGGCGAGGATGTATAGCTGTGTCATGAACGGGTCGTTTTGGATGTGCTCTGCAAAGTATGTGTCCTGTCTACCCGTCTCCCCCATGGCGGCCATGAACTTCTGCAACCACTCAGTCCGTAGTTCATCGTCCTCCTTCTTTGTCCCGTCGGCCTTTACGAGTTTCATATCGTTCATGACATCCATAGCGGTTAACCATTCTTCATGCCTCCGCTCATTCCAGAACACCTGAGGTATGAAAAAGTACTTGATGAAGTGGGCGAAGTTTAGGAAGTTCTGCTGGATGTCGGTCTCGACGCCGATGTTGACCCTGTGGTCGAGGACATACGGCAAATGGTTGATTATCATTTCGATTTTCTTGTATCGGTTCTTTTTCCTTTTGTCGTCAGGCAACGTCTTGTCGTTAACAATGAACGTTAGAGGAGCCCTTCGGTTTCGAACATGGGTCACGAACACAACGGACCTGAGGAGATTTCTCAACGAAAGTTCAGACCGGCTACCCAACGGGCGGTTCATGGCGTCAAGGGCGGAGAACTCGTCTATGGCTTCCCCGACTGTCGCTGGAGTTTGGATTGTCATCTGGGATTTTGACCCCTTATATGATATAACCGTCGGGTCGATAAACTGGTCACTCTTGGACCTGATTGTTGGACGTGCGCTAGGTGTCGATGGTTTTTCAACTGACCAATATGCACCTTGCTTGAACGTTCTTACCGTCGTGTTCGGGAGGTTCGTGAAGAACGCTATCCATCGCAGGGCCTCTTGGTCCATCGGAATTTTGTCCGTGATGGTCCACGTATAGAGTATATCTTCAGGGGTGAGGGGAATGATAGTCGTTTCTGGGTTTCTAAGGTCATAGAAGAACGCCCTTGGGATTTTTGCAGGGCGGTCCTTTCGTTGTGTCCCTCTCAATATCCGATACCTCGTATTAAGGCCACCCGCCGATAGATATATCCCGACATCTATCCTGTCGAGGAGTGCTCTTTCCATCTCCATTCCTTCGACATCGAGGTGGGGGTTATAGTCGAAGAAATTAAGATGACCATCCCATTCTGGATGTTTTTCCCTGTCTGGGCTCGTGAAAAAGTCACCCTTGTATTCGACCCGCTTTTCAGCGAGTAGCCCGAGTAGGGCGTCAGCGACATTGGGGCCAAGGCGATTGGATTCGTTATGGAGCTTGACGAATGAACTGACGATAGGCCTCGGTGTCGGCTTGAATATATATTTTGATATTTCCTTATCGACCGGCTTGTCATCGACGATTTCCTTCATTTCCCGCTTGTCGATGGATATGTCCGTATAGAAAAACACATCCTCGGGTTCCTTATCGGCGTTGTACTGGGCCATGGCAAATATGTCATGTTTCTTCATCCAGTCGAGGAGTGTGTCTTCGGTAGCGTTCACAGACATAACAGTCGGGTCGGTCTTCCATTGTTGTCCTGACATCGCCATTGCGGCTAGCTGGAGGAGCGTGGTCTTTCCAGTACCGGGGGCTCCCTTAAGGAGGCACGACCCGTCGCGCATGAACCACGTAGAGAAAAATACTCCAGCGTCAATAGGGTCCTCGAATGTGAACCTGTGGACTATTTCCGAAATGAGTATGTTTATTTTATCGAGTATGTCTTCCCTAGGCTTCGGGATGAATATCTCTTCCGGTGGTGCGGTGACAACTTCATCAGGCGGTGTCGGCTCGGGTTCCGGTGGCGTCGGAGCCTCGGGAGGCGTCGGGACTTCAGTGGGGGGGGGCGTCGGCGGTGTCGCAAAGCACTTAAGAACTTCTATCGGGACGACGGCTGTATCGTCATGTTCGTTCTTAATGGTTGCGATAACCGATTCGGATTGGATTTCGATATTCAATATTCTGACTTTTTGGCCGTCTTCCCATTTGTGACCCACCACTCTGTTCAAGTCACTAAGTATGATTGGCAGTCCTATTATACTGGTTTCATCCCCCTCCGTACAATATCCTCGGCTAGTGGACGGCGCGGGGGCGGGGGCCGGGGCCGGGACCGCTCCGAGCTTGATGACCTTCGATGAAGTTTGGATTGTGTGCGCGACACCTTCCCATCTAGGGTTGGTCGGTTTCGTGAAAAATCTATTGAACCACATTGCTCCTATCTTGGGGATGGTTTCGAGGAGGGGCTTGAAATATCCATCGATGTTAAGGAAATTATCTTCGCCCATGGCATCAGCGACTGCTATTATTTTCTCAACGTCCCGCTTGAGGCTCGCCTTATATCCAGGCCCCCATTTACCACCTGTTGATGCCCGGACAATCCTCCCGTCACGGGTCTTGTTGTCGAGGAGCATGATTATCATAAATCGGTCTTTAGTCAATCCTGCTGCACCGGGGGCGATGGCCGATACTTTAGACAGGAAAATTTGCCATGCATCTCCTGATACACCGAGTGCGATGGCGGAGCTTTTCAACAATGTTACTGAATTGGGGTCGATTTTGACGCCCTTGGAGGGGTTATCGTCCATTAAAGCCACTCTCCCTTGAACTGCTTCATGTCTCCCGGAAATGATGTCGGTATGTTCCTAGATGGTTTTGGCGCGGGGTTTTGCTCGGTCCCGTACTCGCGGTCGAACCTTTCCAAGTTCTTATCGACCCGATGGAATAGTGCATGGGTCCAACCTTTGCGTGGTGTCCTTATAAGCTCGGCTACGTCGGGATATTTTCTGGTGAACATCCGTCTTTCGTCGTTGCGGAGAGTGATGAGTTTGGTGTTCGCTGATGCGTGGAAGCCCCTGACAGATGGCACGTCTTCCGTCCAACTGTGATGTTTTACTATTTCTTGAACGTCCATCATTATCTCAAATTCCTTATCTTTGTATGATGGTGGGTTCTTGCCGAGGCCGTGATAGTACTTCTTCATGGTCGGAGCGTCGATGGGAGGAGCCCTGCGGTCGGCCCTCGACGGGTCGGCTTCCCATTCTTTCTCCTTGCGATGCCCGGACCTCTTGCCTACGTCCGTCATGAATGCGTGGAATGCCCCCTGCTTCGGTGTCGGGAGGTGGGTCACCCTGCGGGCGGCCAACCATTCCTTGAACTCTGGGGAGCTGGTGATGGCCCTGCGTTCCTTGGAAGTGTAATGGCGGTTGGCGTCGGGGTTCATGTACATCAGGTCGCCCTCGACCTCATAGCCGATGCTCTCCTGACCCCACAACTTTGCCCTCAGGCTTAACCATTCCTGAAGGATGAATCGATTGGCATCGTAGTTCTCTTTGGTTGTGAATGATGTGACCTTGACGACGGGCTCCTCGACGAGGCCCTTGGTCGGAGAATGATATCCTCCAATCGCCTCGGTCGTTGTATAACCACCAAAAAGATTGGACAGATGTTCCTTGGTTTCGTGGACACGAGAATCGAGCTCGGTCTTGGATATCGGGCGATTGCCTTCATCGGTAGATGGGACATATATGGCCTGCTCGACGGGGAGGGACATCTGGACGGGGTTGTGACGTTTCAGTCCTTCCCGAAGGTCCTTCATGGCGGCCTCGCGGGTTTCTCGGACCCCGGTGAAAAAGTTACCACCATCGGCATATCCGACGTAACCCCCTTTGACCTTTTCGACCCACATATCCTTCGGGTTGTGACCAGCGGCGATGTGGTCTTGGACTATTCGCATGATATCCTCGTCGGATAACGTCGGATGTTCGAGCTTTTCCTTCTTGAACATCCGATAAATGTCGGGGTTCTCATTTTCCGTTTTTCCGTCCGAAAATAATTTGCTTATCTTCGGATTTGGACCGATGTGCTTTCGAGCCCACAACGTCATCGCGTCGAACGGACTTCCGAATTTCCTGACGTTGGCTTTTGTGACGGTGTATATCACGGACGGATTTTCAAGAGCCATTTCCGACTTCGTTGGACGGAGACCGGCATCCTTGGGTGTGAGGATAGATTGAATCGCCCATGCCCGATATTTGACCCGAACGCCCCTCTCCGCGTACTTGGCAGCGCATGGCTTCTTGATTCGACCGACGACCGCCAATGCACCCTTGACGTTGTATGGAGCGTTCCTCGGATATGATGTGTGACGGATGGGGACCGTTCTAAAGGTCCGTGTGAAAAAACATTCCGGGGGAGCTTGTCGGTGCCGGTCGAACCTCGCCTTCGACCATGGTTTCACGGGGTTGCCTTTGATAGTCGCTATCCCGGCCCCGAGTGCATGGAAGTTCTTTATCGCAACGTTGAGCTCCAGCTTTCCCCCCGCCTTACGGATGGCGGTGACCAAGCGGTCCTTACATTTCTTGCAGAACGTCTCGGGGTGGAATCCTCCTTTTGGGTTTCTAATTTTATAACTGGCCCCACCGTTCCCACAAGCGTTGCAGTTCGGCATGGTCGCATCCTCTTGCGATGTATAAGAGCCGATGTCCGAAATAAACCTTTCGGGGAGCTCGAAAAAAAACAATCACCTATTAATTAATATAGAGAAAAATATTTAAACCATTATGTTATAATGGTATTATAATTATTATTGGGGACCGCATCCATGACGAGGGCTGTTGTCGATTTCAAAGAAATGAAAGAAAAAATACCCTCGATACCAGGAGAGAAATCGACAAGCGCGATTATCTACGTCCCTCTCTCATGGGCAGGAAAAAAAGTGGTTGTGTTCCTCATAAATGAAAGGGGGATAAGATGATGCCGAGGAAGAAAAAGGACCCGGATGTGAAAATACTTCCAGACGATGTGGACGATGAGGATGCCCTACTCGGGGAGGACGTGGAGGACGAACCTGAGCCCGAACCTGAGCCCGACGTGGGGCCGAAGGAGGACGCCGGTATGTGGAAGCAAAAGTACTACGATGCCGAGCGGTCCAAGTCCGAGGTCGCGTCCGAATATCGTCAGAAAATTAATCAACTTCAGGAGGAGCTTCGGAAGTCCAGGTTGGAAAAGATGGACAAAGATGGAGGTGACCTCGATGGTGATGAACGGGCGACCGCGCCCGTCAGTAGGGCGTCCGATACCGACGAACGACCGCCATACCGCATCGTCAAATGGGTCCAAGAACGGGCCATGAACGGGCAGGCCGTCATGGTCCCCCGTGAGATACCCGGCCTATCATACGAGGACCATCCGAGGGCTGAAGACCTCCCGCTCCAAATCATCCTCAACTGGGGTCCCGGCGAATACAAGGTCCGTGACGGGCGGGGCAAGATTGTCGGCGGGTTCAACATCACCCCGGCAGGGGCCGAGGGTGCCCCCGGCATGGGCATGGGTGCTCCCCCAGCCATCAATCCAGCGAACGCCAACATCGGCCAGTTCATGATGGACCCGATGCAACGTGCCCTCAACCTCTTCGACGAGGGCAAGAAGAGAGGGGATGATAAACTGATGGCGCGGGCCGGGCAACTCATGGACAGGGCCATGGAAGGCGGGGGCGGTGGCATGGGCGAACTCGAAAAAACCCTCGGGCTCCTCAAGGCACTCAACGATTACTCCGCACAAGCACGGGCTCTCGTCATGCCTCCGGGTGGCTTCCCCGGCTCGGGTGGCGTCGAGGACAAGGAGGTCGCCCTCAAACGCCTCGAAATGGAGGTCGCTGATAAAAAGTGGGCGGGCGTCGAACGCATTATATCCGGGGTCACCGAAAAAGCCGAAGGCATCGTTGAACGGGTCGTAAAAGAACTCAAGGCACCGGAAGCCAACAAGGAGCAAGTCAAGAACGCCGCACAGCGTCTCGGAGGGGCTAGTGCCGGGGCTCGGTTCATTCCCGCAAATCAGCCTCCATCCCCCCCCGCTTCGCCCCCGCCTCCGCAGGCACCTCCACGACCTAAGACCGTAGCACCCCCAGGAACCGTCGTTAAATGCGGTGGGTGTAGCAACGACTTCACCATCAATGATTTCCTATCCCATGTCCACAGCTGCCCCGGTGGCGGGCAGCCCGCCGCCCCGCAGGGGACGCCGATGGCGGCCCCACAAACCCCCGGAGGAAGAGGAATGCCTGAACTCCATCCAGAACTGAAAACATATCTTGGCCTAATGAGGAGCTTGACGAACTACATCGTCGCGTTCAACGACGGTGACAACGACGCTTCCCCCGAGGCAGTTGGTAAGACCGTATGGTTGGGTGTATCTGTCCCCGGAAAGGATGACGATAAGGCAAAGCTCCTGTCCATCGTAGATACAGGATATGACCGCATTTCTAACAGGGAGGACCTTAACAACATCGTCAAGGGGCTCGACGCGTTCCCTAACTTTACGCCCGAGCAGACGGCCATGTTCATCGAGGCGGCAGTCGTCAGCGGCATCATGAGAAACGAAGAGGTCGAACATCTCGAAGATGTTGGTGACCTCGGTCCAGCATTGGACGAGTTCAAGAACCACATCGCCATCCAACAGTCACCAAAAGGAAGAGAATGGATATGCCGCCTCCTGAACGCCGTCGCAATAAAGGCTGGACGACCGGCCCCCCACGCCGATTTCCTTCCGGGAGCTCAGGGGGCACGGAGGGGAGGGGCGGATAACCTATGAGCGTTCAACATGGGTCGAATCCCAAGGACACCCCAGAGCTCAAGCACGTTATCGACGGACACATCAAGAACGATGACGAGATGTGGTATATCCAACTTATCTTCGCTCTCGAAGGTGATGACCCGGCCAAGATGTCGGATTGGGTCGCGCATCTGACCATATCGAACACCACCCAGATAATCCCGATGCCGGTGTTCTTGGAGCTATGCAAGGTTCTGGGGGACGTTCATGCCTCGGCGAAAATCGGACATTGATAAATTCCTCGAAGCTGAGGCAGGGATGAACAGGGTCAGACGGTTAATCGTACTCATGACGTTCTTCGTGACTGTCCCTGCGACGGTGACCGCTGTCCTAGTCGGATACCTCGGGGTCCGACTACCAGATTGGTTGATGGCCGCCCTTTTGGTCGAGGTCCTGTGCGTCGAGGGTATGATTTTCTTCTTCACCGCCAAGCTCACCATCATGTCGGAGGTGGCATCATCATTATACGAAGACATTATCAAAAGCCTAAAAACTATTCGTAGGCCACTGGAGGGCATCGGAAGAATCCTGTATAACATGAAAGATGTCCTCCCAGAAATCGAGATGTTCTTGAAGAAGGTCGATAAAGAACAGGTTCGGGAGTTCATACGAACATCGTCGAGACAGATGGAAATCAATCGCAGTAAACTATCACAGGACGAAATTAAAAACGTGGCACTCCGTCTAACAGGGAGGACAGACGATGGGCATAAAGTGGGCGGTCCTAGTAAGTGACCCCGACAACCAAGAATCCATGAAACTCCTCCTTCAGGAAGTCGGAGAACGCCCCGACACGTTCACTCAGGACGGGGTTTTATATTTCATACATTCGAAGCATACGTGCATCCTCGACGCCACGACGGAGGCGGTTGCGATGAAACGACTGGGTTGGAAAAAGGTCGATATCCATCCAATTCCATAACCGTTTGTCTACTACACAACACTTTTCGAAAGTCATATATCATCCACGGGGCCATATTTATATCGAGGTGGGATATATGGACGAAGAAACATTCAAAATGGTGTTCGAGAACCGACTGAGGACCGTCGTGGCGATTGCCGATAAAATCGCATTACAGATATATGGTAAGGCACGGACAGACCTCCCAGAACCACAACGTCGGAAGGTGTGGTTCATGGCCCTCAAACATGCGAGGTCGAGTTGACGTTTATCATTTGAACGATGGGTCATCGGATATAGCATACTTCCGAAGTTGGGCCACAAGCTTTTCGATTTCTTTATGGTGGCGTTCTATTTGGGCTTGTTTAGCTCGGATGGCCGACACTAAAAATTCGGTTTTATTGACGATGACTACACAATCTGAGGACTTTTCCCATCGGTCATCCTTCGGCCTCTGTATATGGACGGCGGTCCAAGACCCTTTATCTTTACGGACCTCCACGAGGTCATATTCTTCGAGTAGGACCACCGGAAAGCTGTCCCTTTTCTCGAATATATGCACGACTTTTTTCTTCGTGCCTATATTCTTTATCAATACCCCATATTCTCGAAGGTCGGGCGTAGGCACATCCTCACTTCCACAATTTCCCGATGGCCTGCCCGACGGCATATCCCGATGTTGCGACGTGCTTGGCAACTATACCATCTGTCGGAAAAAGATTTTCCTTATTCGATGCAAAATAGGCGAGGTCCGTCGGTATGTCGGCGGGCTTGATGTCGGTCTTGGACTTTCCGACGGCGATGCCTATGGCCCCTCCGATGATGGCAGCTACGACCAACCAACCTGGGTTCACGGGCTCCATGATATTATACATGACCCCCCTTCTTATTAAATTTTTCCTTATCGTCCGAGTTATTTCATCATACACGTCGGACATTGACCAGTGACGCATCCTCTCAACCAATCGCAATGAAAAATAATCTGGATGACCCTGAAATTCAAAACGCACCGACGGCATCTACTCCGGTCGCAGATATATTGGGCCAGCCACCGGAGCAATTCCGGGATTCTCATTGGTCCTCCCATTCCCCCTATCGGAAATTTCCTTATAAACCTATGCTTCACAATCAAAATCTTTGATGAACGCTAATCCTCGGCCCCGTTTCTTTTTAACGACCGCTAATCGATTTGGTTGTCCAATATCTTCCGAGTTGTGCGTCAATTCGGAAGGTGTTCGGTATCCGTTCCGTCGTGGGCTTCCGTTTTGTCAATGAACTCGGAAGTGGGTCAGTCTGTTATACTAAGATAGTTGCTACCATATGGAAATTGGGTGGAATTGCTTTTATTACTGTACTATATAAAAAGCAATTTAACCCACATCGACTTCCGAGTTCACAACCCGCTAATAACGTTCGTCAACTTCTCTCGGGCGAACCTATCGGAGAGTTCTGGTATTGGGAAAGCCGCCCACCCACCCTTTTCGTTGTAACCGAGAACATATACACAAAGGCACGAGGAGCACACCCCGATACGACTGTGACTTTCGTCGAGCAGAACGAGCTTATCGTCCCATTCGAGGTATTTGAACATTCCTGCGAGGCCGTAGAATGTTTGACGGTCCTTCTTCGTCGAAGATATGAACATCGTTTCATTTCCACACCCACAAAGTGATGCGGTCAGCGGCCATCCCATAGCAAATTTCAATGCATTATCCATCGAACTTCACATCCTTCAATTTATATCTCAACTTGTCTATATCTTCGTTTCGGAGATGATATGTATTGTGTATCTCCCGGTTGTTTTTCCCGGAGATGATAGCTCCGAGGGCCGATATCTCGGCGGGGGATTCGGGAATATAACCGTGGTTCATCCACAAAGCCCCCAGAACGTTTTGAACTTTGACGCCCCCCTTCCACTGGTGATGTGGGACCTTCAATATGTTCGGTTTGACAACGGCGTTTAAATAATTTCTCTCAACGACCCACGACGGCTGCCCAAATGCATATACGACCGACCGGGACATCCCTGTGGGGTCCACATATCGGGCTTCTCCTTGCATGGTCTCCTTGGCCTGCTGGTGAAACCAGAGTTGATTGTGGGTGATATCCTTCAGGTATTCGGAGAACGGTGAATACTTGAGCCAATGCATTGATGTTCTTGGAGAGAATGGGGCGCACACAGATATGGCGACCCGTCGGTCACAATGAACTCCCATGGTCTTCGTGCCCCGGTGATGGCGACTATCGAGGTTGGGGTACTTGGGACGAAGAATGCCCATTATTACATTTTCCGTTTCAATGGTCGGGAATAGTATAGATACATTTTCTTGTCCGTGGACCCTAATCACCATCTCAATGAAATCTAACAAATATTGACGGTATTTGGGCTTCAGAACATCGGACGCCCGTATATGGATGCTATCAGGGATGATGACGAATTGGGTGTATATATTCGCCCGGTCCCCGATGTTATGATGGGTCCACGCCCCGCCGAACAGTTTATCGAGAGGGATGATTGGGGGGATGATATCGAGGGCGATAATCTTGGCCCCGACGGTCGCACTATTGAGGTATCCGACCGTCTTGGGGGCAATCTTGACGGTCACCCGTGCTTCGTATGATATCGACGGGTCATTGCAGAATATCCATTCGAGTTCGGTCCCCAACTCGATGAGCTCGTAGATACGGAGAAGGGCCTGATTATCGTGGATAGCCTTAAGGTATGCTGTCTTTTCAACGAGCTTGAACGCCTTTTTTATCTGTTCAAGCTCGTCGATAGTCATGGTTCTCTCGAACCGGAATACGTTGCGTTGGGGGTCATCAATAACTATCTTGTAGTTCTGTTCGATTTCGCCCCGGACCTGCTTGTAGACCTCATCGATGGTTGATATCTTTGCGGCCAGTCGGTCCCTTGGGGATTTACCGCCTCCGTCAATCCACTTCATTCGGCCAAGGCGTTCGAGTATGTACTGTTGGATGAACCCGGCCTCCTTTTTCATATCATCTATCCAACTGAAATTCAACGACGGGTCGGTTTTATGTTTCGACCATATCGGGACCTCGGTCTCGGGGGTCTCGAAGTACGAGGACACCTCATCGAGGACGAATATTTTTCTAGATGTTACCATCTGGAATATAGGTGTGAACATCCAGTCGTCAGCGTTCGCAGATATTCTATTCCATTTCTTATTCGTTAGAATTATGATATTCCAAAACCTTTCATTCCTTTTGATGGTTTGATATCCACATATTCCGAAGTCCTCGTCGGCGGCCCCGTAAAGGACATTGGGTTCTATGTCAGCAACAAATTGGTCCTTGTATGGGCAATCCGAGCAACTGGGCTTATTGACGTATGGTATGATTTCCATCGCAGATAGGTCGCCTTCTTCGACCCCGTGGATGTCTCGGTTGGCCTTAATGAGCTTGCGGAGCTTTAGGCACGATTCTCGAATGTCGGGGATATAACATGCGTATGCTTCGTATCCCTTATGTTTAGACAATTTCAATATACTATTCCATGTATCCTTGATGATAGATATACGGGGGACGAGGACGACAGCCTGTTCTTTGGCCCTGATAATCGCCATCCCAATCCCCGTGGTCTTCCCACTTCGGGCCGCTCCGAGGACGGACTTACTTCCGTCCGTCGATATGAGCTGGTCGAAGAATGCCTCGGCCTCCTCCGGTGTCTTGAATTTGGTGACCTCTGGGACCTCCAATTTGAGAGGGGGTTCGACATCGGATGGACGCTTCCGACCACATGGACCGGGGCAACAGTAGTAGTTCGACGACGAGTTCTGGAAGACCCGGCACATGCAGTTTTTCTTAAGGGGGAAATGGTATGCGAGTTGGCGTTGGAGTTCACCAACATTGGCGAGGTCCTCGGCATCGCAGACATGACGGGCGAAGAATGCGGCAGCATCCTCGACTTTGTATCCCATGGCGTTGATGGCAACCGCAAGAACGGCACGAGGCCAATATGTATGGCGACAAGCATCAATGGCCCTTTTCAGACAAGGCCGGTCCATGATGCGTTCATATATTTCCTTGGTGACTTCAGATGGTTGTGGTATATCAAAATCAGGTTTAATGCCGGTGGATGGCTTAGATTTTATAGATGGGACGGGAGGCGTCCCATCAACCCATACCTCATCTCCTACTTCAAGGGCGATGGCCTCGGCGTCGTTTTGGGTTATGCCTCCGAACACAGATATTGCCATTTTCCAATCATCTTCAGTCGGCGGTCTCGTATGAATGTAATCGACCATATCATCCGTAACTGGGAGCTCGAAGTAACCCGGACGGTTCGCCTTGTCTTGATGTCGAGAGAACGGGACTTTGACCACGATGCCATTGCCCGATATAATCAAGGTCTCGCATTCGACCCCATCTTTCGTGTATGTGTCGATGTCCTGACGGACCCATCCATGATTCGAGAGTACTTTGTCCTGCCAAGATGCCACGACGGTAGCGGGTAATGGGTCCTTGAGATAAACGGTAAGACGAAATCCTTTTTTTCCGGTATATGAAATGAGAACAGAAAATCCTCGGGACATCAAAAATTTACGAATATCTAATGCGGCTTTCCCTGCCGCATCGACCCTCCCAGAGCAGTCGAAATCGAATGTTGCGAACGCCTGTTGATGGATATATGCCCCATCACGGTATTCGTACATCGAAACGGCAGTCGGTTCGCCACGCATCAATCGTTCAGCGAACCGGGACATGGAAAGGTTTTCATGCACACGGGACCAATGCCATTTTCCATTTTTTTCAAGGGGAATGGCATACGCTCTCGACGGTATATCCATATAGGAGGCAAGTGCCTCGGCCACTCCGAGAGGGATAAAATCGCCCAATGTCCCACTCCACAACCCATTTTTTCGGGGGATTGTCATTATAATCAACGTTATATATTAATCTTTGGCTAAAATGTTTAAACAAATGTTTAACCGGGTCGAAAAAAAAATACATGGAAACATTGAAATACCACGGGAGGTATATGGTTGACCAATGAAATCCAAGAAGCCCAAGAAAATAATGACGGATGTGTGTCGAGCACGAAGCAATGGACCGACATCACTGGTCATAACGATAAAAAAATCTATCGTCAATGAAATGAATATCGAACCAGACGACCATCTCATCATCACGTTCAAAAAAATCTCAATGGACAAGATACTGGCAAAGGCATTGAAATCAAGGTGACATAAATATCGTGGCGCAACATCTCACCACGAAAAAGGTGACGGAGTAGGCATGATGGTCATAGCCCCGTCGGGGCTTGATATGAACAGGTGTCAGAACAGGCGTATAAACAGGTGATGATATGGGAGAAGACTACGGTAAGGACTATGATGCATTCAAAACTGCGTGTGTAGGAGTAGGATTGACTGACGTGACGGAGGAGGAATGGAAGGCCCATTCCCCGTCTCCGTCGAACGCCCGCCACTGGGGTCTAATGACGGCGGCCCGACGCATCAAGAACGCTCGAAGGGGCGTCGGCATCCCGAAGAATTTGAAGGTCGCCGTGGGATATCCGCTTGGGGGAAGGGAATATGTCCCCGGCGACGGTAACCTCGACAGTAGCTGGAAGCAGTTTATTCCAGTTCTGACCAAGGACGGCCTTATCGAGGTGGACACCGAGGGCGAGTACAAGGGACAGCATGGGGCCAAGTCGGAAATACGGTTCGAGGAAAGCACGACGCCCCGGAAGGATGGAGATGGTTTCTACACCAACAGGACCATACAGGAGGTCATTGTTGGGAAGGAATCAATCCCACTTTCGACCCTACGGGCTCGTGTGCTCGGCATCGACGACCTGACAAGGGATATGCTCAAGACCCCAGTCATCGTATCCGGCATCATCGGGGACAGGTTCTACCCTGAGAAGATATTCGAGGACCGCAAGCCGGTTGACGAGTGGCCGTGCTGGCTCAACGAGAACCCGTGCTTCCAGTTCGATATGGCTGGGTCTCAGAGCATCCTCAAGGTCCGGTTTACCCCGAGGAAGATATCCAGAGCCGTAATCGAGGTCAAGGACTTCAACGATGTTGCGAGGGGAGGCAACATGGCGAATGTGGCCCAGTCGTTCGCAGGGACCCCGGTCATGGTAGTCGGCGTCTTGTCGAGATGGGAGGATGCTAGGTCTGCCCACGGCAAGAACTTCCTCCAGTTGATAGCGACCGCCATGTTCGAGATACCGACGGCCCCGGAGCATGTCAAACTGGGTGGTGACCCAGCCGAGGAAGACAAGGTGTTCGCCCAGAAGTTCGAGGGCGACGATGATGTCAAGCCCGTCCCGGCCCCAACGCCCATACAGGCCCCGCCCGTGGCTCCCGCACCGTCTCCGGTTGCCCCGACGCCTCCGACCACGATGCCATCGACCCCGCCTCCGCAGGCCCCCGTAGAACCAAAGCCAATAGCCCCAGCAAAGGCCCCATCTTCCGTTCAGGCACGAACGGCGTCAATCAGGGAGGGCGTGAGGAAGGCAGCCGAGGTCCTTGGAGGCATCGACAAGGTGACCGTCCAGAACGCCATCGAGGTCAACAAGGCCGTATGGGTATGGGGTCCCTCGGCCCAGACCATACAGGTCGCCATCGACCGTGAGAAGGAAAAATCGGCCAAGAAGTAGGAGGTGATACCAATGAACGAAGACGAAGAAATCCAGAAGGCCCTCCGTGAAGATGAACTACCACCACCTCCCCCGAACCCCGGCATCAACAAGTCCAAGATGCCGGACCCGGCGACCGTTGGGTCTGTCCCACAGGACGCTTCCGCATACGAGCTCATGGACCGAAGGGACGAGGAACAGATACTTGCCGAGCTTGGAGAACTACCCGCCGATGTCCTGAACACGATGGTCTATTCGTTCAAGATGGATGGCCGTGATGTGACGGGGCTGTCGTGGATTGGCGTCAAGACACTCGTGGTCGAGCTCGGTCAGTATTCAATCGAGGACCTGAAGGTCGAGGAGACCCCAGAGACATACCGATGCATCGCCAAGGCCATCGACAAAAAGGCCCAGGTGACGATGTACGGGACCGCCGAACAGGATAAGATGATGCGATTTAAGGATAACGAACGGAAGGACCCGTTCGCCCTCCAAAAAGCGTCGTCCAAAGCCCAACGCAATGCATTCATGGCGGTCCTCCCCAAGGGCATCGTCGAGGAGTTCAAGAAGAAATGCCTCGCCGTTAATCCGAGGGGTCCGAGGGTCGCATACCGATGAGGGGGTTTCGTGATAAGGCTCATCGCCAATGGTAACTCCGTATTCATTTACGGAGACCCTATTCGGGTAAAAAAAGTCCGGTCCAGCGTCGAGCCTATCATGAAATTCCGACCCAAGGGGTTCGAGTACAGCGAGAAGTACAAATCGGGGGAATGGGATGGCACGATATCTCTCTACAAGAAATTTACAAATTCATTCCCCCGTGGTTTTTTGAATGAGGTTTTTACTATCCTCGAATTATCTGAGATTGAGTACGAATTTATTGACGGGACCCAACTCGGAAAATTCCTTCCTGTTGAAGTGGGTCCCCTTCCAATGACCCTTCGACCCTATCAATCATATGCCGTTGAACAAGCGATAAACATGAAGCGTGGGGTCATATGCCTCCCGACGGGAACGGGTAAGACCCTATGCGCCGCCGAGATTATCCGCCGTCTCGGTTTAACGACCGTTGTATATGTTCACAAGCTCGAATTGTTGCATCAATGGACGGACACCCTCGCCGGACTGTTCAACATGCCCAAGACCGAAATCGGGATGGTCGGGAATGGCGTGGTCATCCTGAAACCGATAACAATCGCCATGGTCCAGACGGTAGGACGCCTCCCATCGGCCCTGTTTACGGACTTCGGTGTGACAATATTCGACGAGACGCACCATGTCGCCGCAGATAGTGTTTATGAAATTTCATCCGAATCCAAGAGCCCGTATCTGTTCGGCCTATCGGCAACCCCATACCGGGCCGACGGGAAGGACAAGATGATTGCCGGGGGTGTGGGTGATTTCATCGTCAACTACGGCCTCACCGAGATGATTGATAAAGGATACCTCGCCAAGCCGTCGGTGACAATATATAAAACCGTCCCTCAGAGCTATCCCCGATGGATGAAGTTCGCTGATGTCTATCGGGATTATATCGTTGATAATGCTCATCGAAACAACCTCGTATCTGGCATCGTGAAGTACTATGCCGACCGGGGCATGACCGTATATGTCCACGTCAAACAAGTCCGTCACGGAGAGGTCCTGCACCGTCTTATCCCCGACGCCATGTGGATACACGGGAAGCACAATACCATCACGAGGCAGACCGCAATCCATAAATTTTCCAAGGAAGGTGGCGTTCTGATATCGACGTTACTTGGGGAGGGCGTCGATGTGCCGGGGATGGATGTCCTAGTCCTCGCATGTGGTGGCTTATCTGAGGTCTTCGTTCGGCAGCTCATCGGTCGGGTCCTGCGGATAACGGTCGATAAAAAGAAGGTTGTCATCGTGGACTTCGACGACATGGCCCGCCATCTGGCCGACCATGCCCAGGAGAGAGAACGGATTTACAGGAGCGAAAAGGCATTCGAGGTGAGGATAATATGACCAAGAAAAGGTCGGCGAAGATAAAAAGATGTGACCATTGCTCATTTTTCAATGAATGTCCTTGCGAATGCGGTTGGGGATATTGCTATTCGTTGGGACAGTTTGTTGAAACTGAAACAAATCCCGACAAATTTGACAATGGGCCATGTGAAGACTACGACCCCTGAAGGTGAAAATAATGAGAGACGACCGACCACTCAAGGCGCTGAAAGCATATTTAGACCTCAAGGAAATTGATATAGAACTATTTGGAAAAAACGAACTACCGATTATATGGAGAATCAAATTGTTTATTCATATTATATGGAGGGCATGGTAATCGAAATGGAGAATGTCAAATGACGATAAAATGCGACGCTGATTGTGAGTTCAATAAGAATGGTGAGTGTCAGTCCTTTTCTATCACCATCGAGGTCGAGGAAGAGTACGGACATCCGGTATGTCAAACATTGAAACGCCCCCCGAAGAAACCGATGACCGAAGAGGAGATTGCTCACACCTTGGAAAGGATAAAGGATATGATTGAGAATCCTCCGAATGCTGACCGGCTCTATGTAAACCCAGAAACGGGAGATGTAACAGATGGAAAGAAAATCCGACGATAAAGGAATCCGGTGGTACACCATCGCCGGTGGGGCTCAACTCCCGTCAGTGACCAGTATCCTCCATAATTTCCTCCCCGAACCACCCGCTTTGGCTGCGTGGAAGGCCCGACCAACGGCTACCGCCGACCTGAAGTTCGCCGCTACCCTCGGGACTATCGCCCACTATCGGATAGCGACCATATTCGCTGAGGCGTTTCACCTCCCGATGGTGGACCTCGAACTCGACAAGGACGCCCCCCCTTTAGACTATGACCTCATCAACGGGGTCAAGATGGCTATGGTGGCGTTCGCCAAGATGATGCAGAAGCACGAGCTCATCCCGCATATCATCGAGCATTCGACGTGGCATCAAGAAATGATGTATGCCGGGACCGTCGATTTCCTCGGGGACCTTGATGGCGTCCCGTCGCTAATCGATTTCAAGACCTCGCCGCAGGTCCGAGATAGTCACCGGGCGCAGGTGGTCGCCTACAAGAGGGCGGTTCTGAGCCATCCCGACGCAAGGTTTAAACCCCAACAAGCCGTCGTCATTGTCGTGTCGCCCGTGAATGGATTCAAGGTCGAGGTCGTGAAGGACGAAGATGCCGCATGGGACCTTTTCTGGACGGCGTTCGACAACTTCCAGAAGGCCCATCGACCGAAGGACCGATGGTGCAACCGATGAACGACACAAATTGGAATATCTATCGATGTCACGATTGTCATGCTATGTGGAAGACGCCACCACACGTCGAGGTCTTCGCCTGCCCATCGTGTATATCAAAAAATTTCGAGGATATAACACCGGGGAAATAATATGAAGAAGGTTGAGGAGCCCAAAGTTGAACGCCCCAAGGAAGTCCCGTTCCTATGCTGGCCTCCGGGCACGGAACCCACTGATAAGAAGGAATGGCGAAAGTTCGCCCCGGTCGTTGTGTGGGCCATCGATGCAAGATTGGCCCGGAAGCGTCTCAAGGATTCCATCACGGATGCCGATGACTGGGAAATCGAGATGTGCCCGAAGGTGATACCATGAATAAGAAGGGGACAAAGCCGTGCATGAACTGTGGTCGCGCCATTGGATATACCATCAATTTTGACCAATCCAATCACGAGGCCCCCGTCCTGTTCTGTTCTCTAAAATGCTTCAAGGAATTTGCGAGAACGCCAAAGAGAGGAGGCATACGAATAGTCAAAGGGACCATCGATGCCGTCGAAGAGCAACTGAAGAAGGAGGGATGACCGATGTGGTTCCTGACGATAATTGGAGGTCTGGGTATAATCCTGTTCGTCGCTCTGGCGGTCTATATCGTGATTGCCCTTCTCACGGACGAACATCCAGTTTCGATGTTCTTGACCTTGGTGGTCGCTATCATAATGTTTGGCATTATGTTCATCGGGGTCGGGTTCTACGGATGGTGATGTGATGGCGGCAACAGGAACGAACGAATGGGCCAAGGGAAAGTTCAACATCCAGAGAGGATGCGAACACGGATGCCGGTACTGCTATGCCTTGGAGGAATCCCTCCGGTTCGGTCGGGTCAAGGATTACGAGGACTGGAAATGCCCGGTCATCAATTTCAAGAAGGTCAGTCAAAACTTCCGCAAGAGACCCTACCGGATAATGTTCCCCACGACGCACGACATCACCCCGAAGAACATCAACGAATGTGAGCTCGTCCTTCGGTCAATGCTGAAGTCTGGCAACGAGGTTCTCATCGTCTCCAAGCCCCACATGAGATGTATCCAGCGCCTCTGCGACTACCTCATTGATTATCAGAACCAGATAACATTCCGGTTCACCATCGGGTCGGTGCTGGATGTCTTCCTCAAGTTCTGGGAACCGGGAGCGCCCTGCTTTGCGGAACGGTTCGAGGCCCTTGAACATGCCTACAACTGCGGCTTCGAGACTTCGGTGTCTTGTGAGCCCTATCTCGACGCATCCATCACGGAACTTGTCCGTCAGGTCACCCCGTTCGTGACGGACGCTATCTGGATAGGCAAGATGAACAAGGTCGAACGCCGGGTGGATACGACGGGATGGACGGACGCCGACAGAGAATTTATCACGACGGTAAAATGTGCCCAGTCCGATTCGGCGGTCGCCAGATTGGCCGCCGCCCTGAAGGACAACCCGAAGGTCAAATGGAAAGAATCAATAAAGAAGGTCCTCGGCATCCCATTAGCGACGGAGGCCGGGAAAGACGAGTAGGAGGAATGGCATGAAATCGGCAAGAATAATGACGTTGATGAAAGCGTCGAACAAGTTGGCAGACCAGATACAACGGAAGTTGGACCGGAAGAAGAAGATTGACGACCGCATAAAGACCATTCAGGGTCGGTGTAACCACAATCCGATGCCCCCCGGCAAGGACGGGATTGTGTCATGCGGAATTTGTGGGGCCGACATCACCCCCGCGAAAACAATAGATTTGACCGTAAACGCCCCAGAAACGTCAATCGCCCCGCCTGCCCCCATCCGGCTAGGTCCCCCGTCAGATGCCCCAGAAACGCATTAAAAACGATATTGGGAGGGGTCGATGAAAGGTGGCTAACCCCGCCCCCTCCCGTTCAGAACGAATCGGGATGGTCCCCCATATCTTGTTCTGATTCGCATTGAGGTCCGTATTGGTCCAACGCCTTCTGATAGGTGGCGATATCGGACTTTTTTTCTTCGAGGTCATCGGCCAGCTCTTCCAGCCGTTTATTGACACTCGCCAACTCCTCGGTCAACCTATCGGCCTCCTCGTCAAGCTTGGCCTGCTCTTCCTCCAATGCCTCAATCGGTGGCCCCAACGCATCCATCTTGGCTTTGATAGCGTCTACGAATACTCGCGCTAGGACCGGAGGCATCGGAGGCATGGCATCCTTATCGACCTTGATACCGGATATTTTTCGCAACGGGGTCGCCTTCATGTATGTCGGATAGTCCTCGATTATCTGGCATTCCCAAGTCTCCCCCGGTCGAACCGTGCTATGATACTCGTATGGGAACAGAACGACCTTGCCTCCCAAGAACCGGGCAACTGGGGTCACCCGTCCGTCATCGTCCTTGCCCGGAAGGATATATAATGCCTCGCGCCAATCCTTCTGGGCTAGATACTGTCCCAGTTGCTCGGGTCCCAAGAACCTCGCTTCGGGCTTTACGGGGTCGCCCGTAATCATCACCTCGCGTTCATTAACATGGCGCTCCGGCATCCACGGTGCGTTAGATTGACGTGGATATCTCCGTCGTGGTCGGCCATTCCGATGAACTCCTTGTTACCCTCGACCGGCATCCTCCATCCGATTGAAACATATTTGGTGATTTGCACTTCGTGGTAGATGTTCAAACCGCCACTGGTCTTGTTGACCTGAACATGAACATTGTTAACCTCGGCGTGGAAGCCACGGTGCTCATCGTGGTCCGATGCGTACATTCCGTCGCAATCCGGGCCACCGTTCAAGCAACTGGCCGTTTCAGCGTCCACCTCGAAGTCGCGGTCTTCTTCCTCGTAGACGATGCACATTGGACAGTTCGGACAGAACTTCTGGTCGCATTCTCCATCGATTGCACACGAAATATCCCCCGGTATTGGCATCTTTCAACCTCCATGTCTAGGCGAACGAATTGTACGGGCCGTCGTCACATCGCCTGCATACCGGGGCACGGATACCGCTCATGTCCGTCGCCATCTTGACGCCGGGGCCGGAGTACCCGCACTCCACACAGGCCATCATCTCATGACCGTGGCCGTCTCGCGCATTGGGCACGATAGAGTAGATAGCTATCTGCCCGTCACCCCACACTCGCATCTGGATGGTCGCGCACGATGTCGTTCCGTCCTTGCGGGTCACGCTCACCGTTTTCCCCTCGGCCAGCCCGTCCTCGCATCTCACACCCCAGCTTCCGTCCCTCAACTTCGTCCATGTTGCCGTCATCTATCTCGCCTCCTTTTCTATATCTGTCCACATGATTTCGGGCACTTGTCATGTACACATGGGTACTTGTGACATCCCTCGCACCCGACGGACTTACATGCGTCCTTGTCGAGGCACGTCTGACATTCCGGCCTATTTTCCCTGTATCCCATGTTTCATCACCGATGATGTATATAGGCATGGGTCGTATATATATTTTGTTATACAGATTTTGAATAATATCATCAAAACGTTATACCCTTTATATACTATATATACTCATAATAATTATATGATAAATAATAATATGATAAGTTTAGGGGGCCGTCGTGTCGAAAGTTATATATACCAACGTAGCGTATATGGTGATTGGGGAAAAATAATGGTGACCTCGAAAATCACGGTGCAACGACAGGGAAAATATGACAGGTTCATCCTCCATATCCCGTCGGCAATCGTATCTGGTTATTCCCTTCAGGGGAAATATTTCGAGTGGGCCGTCGGGGATAACGACCACCTGACGGTGTTCATCCATTCGAGACCGGGGGCGGGCTCGACGGCGATATGCGTCAACAAGAACCCATCTGGGGACCACCACCGAGTATCGGTCCCAAAGGCGTTGGCTGAGACAATGGACCTGCGGGGGGCATCGGTCGAGTGGAGGGCATCGACCCCTACGGTATTCATCCTCACGGTCATCCGTTCGAACATAGTGACGGTGACAAAGAAAAAGGAGGCGAAAACATGGCAGAAGCAATAGATGGTGTAGCAGTAAGGGCCACGGATGAGGCCATCGGTCGCATCTCGTGGTTCAGTGTGCGCTCGTTTGAGCTGGACCGAGAAACTCTCCTGAGGATATGGGCCGAGTGCGGGCTCACCGACGAGGAATTTCTCCCGGAGACCCGTGCCCCGGACGCATTCAAGGCGGCCTGCAAGGTCTTGGAGAACCGAGTGTTGACCGACAAGGAACGGGGTATCATCACCCGATATCTCGTGAGGCATGAGGACGGGGCTCCCCACATCCGTCACGCGGTCGTCGAGTACTATCAGAAGGGTCAGGAGAAGCCGTTTGCGTTCATCGACCTCGGGAGGTTCACATACGGGACCGACGAGAAGACCATCAAGGCGGTCCCATACGACGAGGGCATATCCAAAATCGGTGAGGCCGAGTGGAACGAGGTCGTTCGCATCGTCAAGGACGCATTCGCTCACGCCATGAAATACCACAACGATGTCGATGTCCGGCAGGCGGTCCAGAGGAAGCTCCGTCACTGGCACTCCCTCCTCCTGAGGCCGACAGGCGGGGTGTATTTTATCCCGGCCCTCCACGGCGAGGTCGCTGACAAGTACGCAAAATTCCTCAGGGCCATCGGGTCCGAGATGTGGTCCATCGTGGTCGCCAAGGACCCCGAGACAATCGGGCTGGTCAGGGACAAGCTGGCCGACGGGAAGGCCGAAGCCGAGATGAAATGGGCCGAGAAGCGCGAGGCCGTCAAGGACAAGCCTGATGAGGCCAAGGCCAAGGTCGAGGCCGACGCGAAGAAAGAACAGGACTACTGGTACGACATGGACAAGGAATACGAGGCCTTGTTCAAGTAGGTTGGTCCAGTCCGACGGTAATCAGGCCGACATGGGGGTTCGAGCCCCCCACGGGCTTTAGAGATAGAGTAATCTCTAAAAAGGAGGCGAAGGCATGAGTGATGTCGTCGAATATCTGAAGGCGGTCTGTCTGATGCGGGAGCGCATGGGCAAGCCGGACGGCTGGGTCTACGGGTGTCCCGAGGAGTTCGTCCTAAAGAACGGTCGTCAATGGACCCCGGCCCCCCTCCCTCCCGACATCCCACGGATGACCGTTAAAGAATGCTTCAGGAACGCCGCCATGTTGGCCCTTGAACACCCGGAACTGACCTATGTCGAGGGTTATGCCTTGAGCATCATCTCCACCCATCATGCGTGGTGCGTGGACAAGGAAGGCCGCGTCGTGGACCCGACATGGCCCGAGGTCGGCACCGAATACTACGGGGTCCCGTTCGACAAGGCGTGGCTCTTCCGAGAGCTTCATAAGATGGAATACTACGGGCTCATCGACGATTACCGGAGGAATTTCCCGCTACTGCGGAAGAACAACAAGGGTTTTCTGTCGAAGGTGAAGGCATGAAAGGGTTACGAAGATGCAGGAAGTGTGGAGAAACGCTCGCGTCGTGTCTCAAGAAACGCGAACTGTCCCACGGCAGACGTTCATGCTGTTCCGGGTGTTACCATCCCAAGCCCAAGGAGAACCAATCATGAAATCAACGACCATCAAAAGGCCAATGGTGCTATCCATCCATCCCCAGTTCGCCGACGCCATCATGGAGGGAACGAAGCGGGTCGAACTTCGGAAGACCCCCTTCCCAAGGAACGCCGAGGCCGTCCTCATGTATGCGACTTCACCTGCCAGATATATCGTCGGAGGGTTCGTAATCGAGACCGTTGCCGTCGATACTCCCAAAAATATATATCTCATGACTGCGGGGAGGACCGGCATAACCACAGATGACTTCATGGCGTACTACGAAGGAAAGAAATACGCATCGGCCCTCATCATCCGTCGGTCATTCATGTTCACCAATAAAATCGAACCAGATAAATACATCAAGAACTGGACGCCCCCCCAGAACTATCGGTATATCACATGGAAAGAACACGACGAGATAATGGACGCGGGTTTGAAACCTGCGGGGGGCTCGATGCCCTCTACCAGGGGGGCCGGGACGGGCAGGGGTTCGGATTCGCCTCCTCCCCCGCCCGCCCCGCTATGTGGACGCCCGACCGATGGGCCACCGTGCCGATATTGCTCTCGTCCCGTTTGTCATGTATATGATGATTATTACGGTTGTGACTGCCAGGGGTCACACGGCAAGCCGAACTCTTTTTGGATATATCTCGATAAATGGTATGATATCACCGATGGACATGACAGCCTTCCTCCCAAGTGGAGGAATGTTATCTATGGGGAGGATGACGATGACGCTTGACAACAATGCAATCATGGAGATGGCCGATAAAATAGTCAAGGTAACGAAAAACCTCTATGCCAAAATGAAGAAGCATCCCCACACATTCCATATGTGGTACAAGGACGGCAAGGTCGAGGTGTTCCTCCTCCAAGATATGTTCAAGAATGATGATACCAAGGACATCGCCGGGTTCTTCATGCGAAATGCCACGACCCAAAAACGGGACCAACTGGCGTTCGTCATGTTCACGAGCGAGGCTTGGATTGTCAAGTCCCCGACGGATGACATTGGAATCCGGCCATCGCATCATCCCGACAGAAAAGAGGTCATACAATTCATCCTCGAAACAGCCGTCGGGATATGGGCGAAGACGGTCTACGTCAAGGATGGGCAGCTCACCGGCGAAGAGGCCGATTGGACCGAAGTATCGGACACTCGTGGCCGTCTTGTGTCCTACGGCCTCGTCGATAAGACAGGGGGAATGTATAGATGAAAGAATCGTTCAGGGAATGGGAGCCAAAGTCCGTCACGGCGGTCTATGTGTCGAAAATAATCACGATAATCGATGCCTACGCGAAGCAGGGATATCGCTTGACATTGAGGCAGTTATACTATCAGCTCGTTGCCGGGGGCATCATTCCCAACAAGCCGTCGGAGTACGCCAAGCTGTCCGACATCCTGACGAGGGCCAGGATGGCGGGGCTCGTCGATTGGCAGGCCATTGAGGACAGGGTGCGGGTCCCCAAGATGCACTCCGAATGGGTCAACATCGCCGACCTTGTTGATTCGGCGTGTACTAGCTATCGCCTTCCCCGGTGGCAGGACCAAGACCACTACATCGAACTCTGGACCGAGAAGGATGCCATCGCTGGCATCTTGAAACCTATCACGGATAAGTATCACATTACCCTCGTCGTGAACAGGGGATACTCATCAGCGACCGCTATGTATGACGCCGCCAAGAGGTTTATATCGGCATCATTCGACGGAGGAAAGGATTGCGTCATCCTCTATCTCGGCGACCACGACCCCTCCGGGCTCGACATGGACCGGGACATTCAGGACCGCCTCGGTGAGTTCGGTGCGACGTTTACCTATCTCCGCATCGGCCTCACATGGGACCAGATACAGCAGTACAATCCACCGCCCAATCCGGCCAAGATTTCGGACCCCCGTGCCGACGAATACATCAAGAAATATGGCGAGAGCTCGTGGGAGGTTGATTCCCTCCCGCCCAACGTCCTGAATCAGTTGGTCAAGGCCGCCATCCTCGGATATCTCGACGAGGAGAAGTACGAGGCATGGATAGAAATGGAGGACGAGGACAAAGAGGAGCTGCGGAAGGCCGCCGAGGACATCGTGAAGGAGGACGAATAGGATGACCAAGATAATTGCCGTAGACCTCGATGGCGTCCTGTGCGAGGATACGCTGGGATACGACCATCTGGCTATTTATCACAAGAAGCCGATAAAAAAGAACATCGACATAATCAACGGTCTTTTTTCAAGGCAGATTTTCATCATCATATACACATGCCGCCGGGAGGACGCCCGGATATCGACGGAGGCATGGCTCAAAACCAATGGCGTTCACTATCACGTCCTCGTCATGGAGAAGGTGTACTTCGATGTCTACATCGACGAGAAAAGAAAGTTTCAAGCGATAGAGGGGATGTGACCACAACCATGCTAAAACCAAAGTGGTTAAAGAAGGACAAAAAGGACAAGCCATGGAAATATCCAAAGACGATATATCCAGACGGCAAGCCTATTGAAATAGAGGTATATAATTTCACGATTTCGATGTTCGGTGAGCAGGAAGCGAGCGACATCAAAGATGCAATAAAGTGGATTAATGAACAGGGGGACAAGTGATGACCGAAAAGAATAGACCAAAGATGTTGGAATGCGTCAAGTGCGGTATGACCATCAAGACCACCGTCGATGTAGACAACATCAAGGTCTGCGAGGGATGTGGGGCGCATTGGTCATATCGTTTAAAGACGGTGTGCGACCCCCTTAGCCCGCCCGACCCACTCAATCAAAAGGAGTGGTGATATGTCCATAAATCTATCCAAAGGAGCCCCGTGCCCGACGTGTGGACATAAGCTTGACAGGGCGACCCCGGTCGGCTTCCCAGCCCCGTCCGTCAATCCTGGGGACATCACGGTATGCGCCTATTGCGCCGATGTTCTGGTCGTCCTCGATACCGATGGGAATTTGAGGAAGATGACAGAACAGGAAGAGATTGCCCTCGAAGACGATACGAGGGAACGTCTGTCTTACATACAGCTAGTGATAAAGAACCACGGGAGGAGAGCGTGATGGATTGGTTCGAGAAGATGATTCTTATCATGGCGGCCCTTTTCTGGGCGGGGCTCGTCACCCTCCTGTTATCCCCAATCGCCGGAGGACTGATGCTCATAGCTCACTCGATAATTCTCACGTCGGCATCTATCTATTATGCACGGAGGCGATATTATGACGAAATCTAAGGCCCATTGCCGTCATCACATCAGCGACTGCGCCTGCAAGGTGAGCCCCAATCTCGTCCCGGACGAGGACTGCGAACATTGCCCCATACCCAAGCTGGAAAACGCATGGAAAAAACTGAAGTCCGAAGCCGCCTCCAACGGGGACGTCCCGTTCTGCCGTGGATGGCTCCAAATGAAAATCAAGGCCATCGAAGAAGGAGAATGAACATGCCGGTCGTCGATGCGGTAAAGTGCCGGTGCGAGGTCCCGCAACCGACCGGGCCATTCGTGTGCGGCATGAGAAAATGTAAGAAATGCGGGAAGGTCGCCAACTGGCGAAAGTTCGAAAACTGAAGGTGATGGATGATGGCAGTGTACTCGATATCAACCAACGACCCACAACAAAAGGATATGCTGGAAATAGAAGGTCATGCCAACATGGTCAAGTGGATAAGTATTTATTTGGCTCATGGTCTGATAGTGACCGTTCGGAAAATCAGTGGTAAGCACAGGAGGAATTAAAATGGACAGGATGACGGATGAACTAAAGGCGGAGATAGAGAAGATACGTAAAGATTGGGGTCCGTATGATGCTACACGTCATTCATTTTGTGGGGGTAGTGTGGAAATACTACTCAAAGAAATCGACGCCCTCACCCAGAAGGTCAGGTCCGCCGAGGAACAACTCCAAAAAATGACAACAGCGCATGGATTACTGAATACACAAGGACTTGCACAATGGGATGAACTCCAAGCCGAGATAAAGAAGGTCGCCACCCTCGAAGCCGAGCTACAGAAGAAGGACGCCAAGATAGAGATTATGTGGAAATATCTGAATGATTATGTGTCGCACAAAGTTCTATGGCAAATGGCCGATGAAATACAGAAGGACGCCCCCGACCCAGCACCCAAGAAGCCCCACGTTCTTAATCAAGATTCGGATAGCCCAATTTACGATGACGGTGAACTTGTTATTGAGAAGCCCGACGACAAGTCCATCTTCGATGTTATTGACAATCCAGACACCGAATATATAATCAAAACCGCCAAGTGCTCTGAATGTGCGGGTCTGGGATTACCTCCCGTGTTCCCCGGCTCGGAGCGACGGCGGTGTAACACTTGCGGGAGCACTGGAAAGAAGCCCGATGAGTAAACGTCACGGACGACATGGAGGGATGAACGATGGACGAGGATTACGCAACAATCGAGGTCATAATCAAGGATAGTGGGGCGGTTTACCTAAAAGCGATGGGCCGAACCCTTGAGCATTGTGACAGCATCGACGACGCTCTGAAGGCTTTAGAACGACGCTTGATGTGGATTCGTAATGATATGCACTTCGAGAGCGAACACGACTCGATGGAAGGACCTTAATCTAATGAAATAAGACATTTGATGGGAGGAATAACAATGGCGACAGAACATGGCATGGTGAAAAATCTATCGGAGCAAGAGATGTACGAGATGGGCTTAGTCGCCCTGAAAGAACACATCGAAGAAACCTTGGTCCGAGTGATGAAAAGCCGGAAGGAACACAACGGCAACTTCAAGTACATCGAGGGAGAGGATTTCATGAGGGAACGCCGAATCGCTAACACCCTTCAAATCATCCTGTCACATATGGACTTGAAATTACGGAAAAGACAGTTGGTGGTAGGGGAGTGCGGAGCGATATGTGTTGCTTGCACCGCCCGTCGATTTAACATGAACTCCAAGAAGGCTCCCGACCATTGGGCCAATGAGGAGAAAGAAGGCTGGATGTGTCAAGTCGAATGCGAATGCAAATGACCTAAAGAATGGAGAGATGGACATGAACAAGAAGGACGAAGGCCCGATGGAGTTCACGGTCAATCTGTCGTGGGTCCTGAACAACATGGCCGATAAGAACGACAACTCATTACGAGAGGCTTTGGGCCAGGAACGGTTCGAGGAGGTCTACAAAGATGTAGCCTCTGGAAAAATCCCCATCATGGTCCAAGAATGGCTTGCCATGAAATTCGTAACGATAATGGTCAAGAAGTAAACGTCTTAAAGACATTGGAGATGGAAATATGACTGAACCTTCGTTTGCTATGCACGGTCGCAAAGCTCGTATCGAATACCTCGAAAAAAGAAATCACGAACTCGAATGTGCAATGACCGAGATAATGATAATATGCGAACGGATGATAAAACTAAAACAGAAAAAGGTGCATCGAGGATACGCCGATGGCAAAAATATCTTCGAGAAGAATAAATGACCGTTAAGGAGGGTGACCGGATATGAATGAAGTGAATAGGAACCTCTGCTTTGCCATATTTGGATTTCTTATAGGGTTCATCTGTGGGATGCCTTGGGGAATAATAATAGGGATTGGGAGATGAATGTCTGCGTTGAGGAGTTCGATAGATGAGGGGAGATAGTAATATGATGGATAATACAAGCATGTTATATTGGTATCCGAAGATAAAGAAGTTGACCATACCCCAGCCGTGGACCGGGGTGGTGAAGTGCAAGACCAACATAACTGAAACCCTATCAAACACCAATGCTGATTTCTTATCCGAGAAGGCCATCGGGGAAAACATCGACATCGCTGCCGTTGAAAAACTATGCGAGCGGCTGGGATATCCGGTGTTCATGAGGTCCGATTACACGAGTCATAAACATAATTGGAAGAAGTCCTGCTTTGTCACCAAGAAAAAGGACATCATCCCCCACCTTCAAGATATCGCGCACTTCTCCGTCTGTGCCGACATATTCACGGGCATCCCCTTCACCGCCGTTATGATACGGCAATATATCAAAATGGCATCGTTATTCACAGCGTTTCATGGAGCCATGCCCGTCAATCCCGAGTGGAGATTTTTCATTCATGATGGCAAAATCGTCTGCTCTCATTGGTACTGGATAGAGGACGCAATCCGAAATCCATCGAAGGAAAACTGGAAGGCACTCATGAATACGGCCCGGTCATTAACGATGGTTGATGGCGGGTTCACAACGCTGACAGGATATGCTAAGATGGTCGCAAAGGTTCTAAAGGGGTCGTGGTCGATAGACTTCTGCCTCGGAGCCAACGATGTGTGGTATCTGATAGACATGGCCGAGAGTTTCAAGTCTTGGCATCCTGAAGATTGTCCCAATCACAAAATAATTAAGAGATGACATTCATGGAATTACCGTCGTGGTGGCCGTCAAAAAAACCCTATCAAATCAGGGATTGCATAGAAGGCATGAGTGAAATCCCTGACAAGTCCGTGGACCTTATTGCGACTGACCCGCCATACGGGGTCGGACTGGAATACGGTGATACCTACGAGGACAACGAGGAGAACTGGTATAACCTTATGGATATGTTCATCCCCGAGGCCCGTCGAGTATCGAATATGGTTGTCTTCCCGGCATGTCAGTTCAATCGATGGAAATATTACTTTGACAACTTCCCTCCTAACTGGATGATATGCTGGTATAAGGGGTCTCCGGGGACACGGAGCTTCATCGGGTTCAACGATTGGGAGGCCATAGTGGTCTACGGGAAGAACGAAGGGGTCCAGATGCACGATTATTTCTATTGTCAACCCCAAGCGTTCGATAACGGTCATCCGTGCCCCAAGCCCGTCGGTTGGTACGAATGGCTCATCTCACGAATGACAAAGCCCGGTGGCATCGTTCTAGACCCGTTCTTGGGGTCGGGGACGAACATACTCGCATGTCGGAGGACTGGACGGATAGGGCTGGGCTTCGAAATAAATCCCGAGTACGAACCCATAATCAAGAAACGCTACATGGAGAACATACCGAGCTTAGACATATTCGAAAAAAAAGAGGTGTGAATGGTGAAGTTGCCGGAATGGTGGAGCTCGGACAAACCCTATATCATACCAGACATCGATAGCTACGGTGTCAAGTAATCTTCTGGCCCCCGCCGTGCTTGCTCTCCCTCGGTCTTATCTCGATGGTCACCGGATGGGGGAGGCCAATCGTCGATACGACGGCCACACCTATCGGCAGGCGTTGGATGTCCTCGGCCATTGATGCCGTGAACCCTTCGAGGGATTCAATGACCGCCTGTATGTCCTCGGAGTTCGTGAGCTTGTGGATAAAATGGGTCCCACACTGGGCGAGGACGGACTTGGACACGCGGGCGGTCCTCTGGGACACCACGCATAGCCCGACGCCGAACTTCCTCCCCTCGGACGCTATTGCATAGATGGGCTTCGAGGCGATGGTCTTCGAGTTCTCAGGGATGAAGTTGTGCGCCTCCTCGATGATGAAAAAGCATGGAGGGACCCGACCGACCTTGGCCTCCTCGAACACCCGCTTCGCAATCTTGGCGACACAAAAATGCTGGACCTCCTCTGGAGCCCCCTTCAGGTTGATGATTGTCATCCCCGGCCCAACGATGTGCCGAAGCTTCGTCGGTATATCCTGAAAGATGTCGAGGGTTCTAATGCGTTGGACCTCACGGATGAGACGATATTTAGCGGGCGACCGTTCCTTCCCTATATAATCGCAAATGCGGTCGATTGTCGGCTCCCGGTGCATCCTCGTGACCATATACATAGCCCGTTCGAGGATGTTTTTCTGGGCCTCGCTATCCCCGATGGTGGTTAATGATATGATGTCCTCTACGTCGAGGTTTCGTTCATCGAAGCGGAGAGGAGTTGCCGACGGATTGACCGCCGTGTCCGGGGAGAACTCTCGGATGTAATCAACATAGCCCCGAGGCAGGACCCCGAACTTCCTCATGCGGGCGATGTCGTTGGGATTGTCGTTCTGATAAACGGTCTGGATGTATTCTCCGTGGGGGTCTATGACGATGATGGGCATCCCCCTCTTGATAATCTCTTCGCACATGACCCCGACGGTATAGGACTTTCCTCCGCCCGTTTTTGCAATGACGGCCACATGCTGAGTTAATAATGGACGATAATCAATCCATACCTTCAGGTGGTGCTTGTATAGAAGCCCCATGTAGAGCCCGGTCTTGGACCGGGCCGCAACCCCGAGGACATCACGGATGAGGGTAATAGAAGCATATGCTATCTCAGCGTCGATATCGGGCGGGGTTTCGACCCGGAAAGACCCGCCCCTCCTATCGGAATGACCGAGAAGGGCGGCATCTGCCGTTTCACTGTCTGCGGTCCTCGATAGGTGTGTTATCTGGGCAAGGACCGGCCCGTGAGGATGTTTCAGTTCGATATACGCCCCTTGTCGGACACTCGTATCGAAGATTTTGATTTTTGCCGTTCGGGTCGTTGCTGAGCTGACTTGGCCGAGTGACATTTTTCAACCTCAAATTTTCTGACAGGTGTGCGCTCGATTATTACCTTATTACCGTCCATAGATATTTGGACATTGTGGTCCTCATCCCATCCGAGAATTTCTGCGATTTGCGACGGTATGGACACATACAATGTGTGATGGACCTTCACGATGCGCCGAATAATCATTTAAACACCTGTTTAAACATAGGTATAAATACCCAACATGATATACCTTTCGATGGGAAGTGATTACGATGGGAAAGGACAAGAACGATGACGATGAGGACACCCTGAGATGTACGAACTGCGGCGATGTTTTCGAGAACACGGCCAACCTCCGACGCCTGAAGAACAAGACCGGGAAGTTCATATGCCCAGACTGCCTCGCTGAGGCCCACGGCAAGGCAGACGAAGACGAGGGGGAAGAGGAAGAGGAAGAGGAGGAGGAGGAAGAGGCCGAGGAGCCGGAGCCCGAAGACGAGAAGCCCAAGAAGAAGAAGTAGACCATTGGCAGGGAGCGAATGAAAATCATTCTCCCCGCCCGTATCCATTTGGAGGTCGTAGTATGTGTGAGGACCATTCGCACTGGTGTTCTAACTGTGGCGGGACCGTCGATGAGAAAGAAGCCGTATTCCTCGATTTCTGGATTGACCCGAAGACCGGGGACGCCCACAACCAACGCTCGATAATCTGCGCCCGTTGCCTCTCCGACCCCCGACTGAAGGAAGTTATCACGACCATCGAGGAGATATCCAAGGCCGAGGCCCCGATGGTCAAGAAGGAGAAACGGGGGAAGAACGAAGCGGGTTGTTCCCGCTGTGGCAAGAAGCTTACTGACGAGACGCCGACGGTGGCCCTGACGATGGCGTGGGATGTGGCTGCCAAGAGGTTCGACGAAGGCAAATTCGTCATGTGCAAGGACTGTTACAACACCGACCCAAAGACGAGGATGGCATGGCAACTCCTCGCCAAGCTCGGGAAGAACCCGACGTTCTCCCTGAAGATGGCGTGTGGTTCGTCGAAGAAATGCGCGACCTTCAAGAAGAGCAAGAACCCCGCGTTCAACTGCGCCAACATTAGTGCTGTTGCCCACATATCGCTGAAGGGCCAGAAGATATTGATGGTCTGCAACCGGGCTCATCCGAAGAGATGGACCGTCCAGCAGGCCGACCCGCATCTCCACCCGCCGAAGATATCAGCGAAGGTCATGTCCAACGCCTCCGTAACGAAGTCGATGGCGAACCCGTCCGAAATCGGGAAGCTCGCCAAGAAGCTGAAAGCCGCCGTAAAGACGATGGAAAAGGCGGCCAATAGGTCGAAGGACCCCATTCAGAAGCAGTACCTGTTGGGTCAGGTGACGCTCCTGAAGGCGATGATAGGACCGATAGTGGCGCACTCGTGAGGGTCCGTCATGACGATAAGGATGGGGCGCAGGGCCAAGAAGATTTATCTGTTGGTCAAGGATGGGAGGCCGCTCATCTTCGAGAGATATCCCGATGTGATAATGCCGTTGGCGTTCTTCACGAAGAAACAGGCCATCGACGCATTGAAAGAAATCGATGACGAAAAGGTGGGGGTTCTTGAATTTGACATACCTATTCTGTCAAAACAAAAAGCGAAAGAAATTCATAAAAAACTGGAAATGGTTCGATGGGCCAATAAAAGATTGGAAGATGCATTAAAAAATGCACCAAAAGAAAAGGGTCACATCGTCGCTCACGTCGAGAAATGCCTGATATGCATGGCGTTCTTATGGACCTGTCCGAGATGCGGGGTGAATCAATGCGATTGTACCGACCCTACTGGCATTCATCGCAAGGCGGCTAAGGCAAAATGGAGGGGGTGTAATAAATGAAAAAGGAAGTCACGGACGAAGATAGGGCCAACACCGTAAAGGCTGTCGAGAAGTGCGAAACCCTACTTGAGCTCGGGGTCATGGGGTTACCCGGTATGGACCTCGTGAGCGACGTTAAGAAGGCCAAAGAGCTTATGAGGAACGCCATGTCATGCTTATTTCAAGCCCGTTTTTCCCTCCAAATCCTTCAGGTCGCCCGTGGAGATGACAAGGACAAACACATCATGGCCCTCATGTTGGCCGAGGAGTTCTTCACGGAGAAGTACAAGACCGTCTTCGGCGAGTTCGAGGCCGTCATGATGGTCCCGGAGAAGGGATGAACATGGCCTGGGTCCTCATCGAAACGGACACCGCGATGCAACAACTCCCGTCCATCAAGGAGAAGATAGAACGGATACTCCGAGATAACGGTATGCCCGTCCGGGTCCTAATCATGGCCCAGAACAACGAACTCCATGTGGTCAGCAAGACAGACAAACAACCAATTCCTATACCGAAGGAGGGATGTGATGAGACGGATTGAGAAGGTCGCTCAACGGCTTGAAGCCAACGGGTATCAAACCCAGATACTCGACGATAATCGCCTTGGCGTGGTCGTCCCTCACGGGGGGGACCGCGATGTCCGAAATTCAATACCGATGTGGATGTGGTTGTTTTACTGGATTAAAACCACGACCGTCCACGAACATGCCCGAGGGGATAGAGGCAACGATATCATCGAGGTAATGATGTGGTGAGCATGTCCAGATACCGCACCAGAACGCAGAAAAAGGGCATCTGGCAAAGCATTAGGGCACGTGTCGGGTCATGGTGGGGCCATTTTCGGGGCCGTTTCGATTAGCACTCACTAACAGATTGGACCTATTAACACCCGCTAACGGAAAAAAGGACTTTAAATCTTCCGAATTGAACGACAACTCGGAAGGCCGTAGAAACATGCCCCG